>Ga0326727_10000452_pt1 | contig 169425 bp, 141 predicted proteins | sample MB2enrmetagenome_FD_207643 | JGI IMG/M metagenome (GOLD analysis project Ga0326727, IMG submission 207643) | Lab enriched peat soil microbial communities from McLean, Ithaca, NY, United States - MB29MY | ecosystem: Environmental > Terrestrial > Soil > Wetlands > Peat | place: USA: New York... | reverse complement strand
TCGCCCGCCGCGGCGGGCTCGGAATGACAAACTACTCTCGTTGGGTGTCTTCCCGATGCTCCGAAGGCGTCACTATAATCTGCGACACTCAATAGTAGCGTTCAAATTGTCCGCAATGAATGATCCGCACTCCACTCTAACGCTAGACCCAAATAGTTGGAACGGCACTGGATGGACGAATTATACTTGGGTGCATAACATTAGTGATGCGCAAGAGGACCGTGCGCTATAGTTCCCGCCGTGAGAATGGAAGAACGGGATAGCGGTCATTCTTTGAGCAGCGAGGTACGCAGCGAATGGCGAAACACATTTCTTCGAAGCCACACAAACCCAAGAAACACGCAGCAGAGAAACCTTCTCGCGCCGCGGATCAATTGAGGATTGCTCTCGTTGGCATGGGAACGGTGGGAACTTCTGTCGCCAAGATTTTGTGCCAGAGTAGTGATGGCCCCTTGCGATTGACTCACATTCTCGATCGCGACGACTCAAAGAGGCAAACCAGCTGGGTGCCGAAAAACATTCGTTGGGCGGAAAGTTTTGACGAGGTGTTGGCGTCTGATGTGGACGTCGTCGTGGAATTGATCGGCGGCCTCGAGCCTGCCGCTGATTGGATTCGCAAAGCGCTGCTGGCCGCCAAGTCAGTGGTCACCGCCAACAAGATGGTCATCGCTGAGTCCGGCGCCGATCTTCAGGAACTGGCCCGGGAAATGGGCCAGCGCATCGAGTTCGGCGCGTCGGTCGCCGGCGGAATTCCGGTGATCATCGGAATCCAGGAAGGCCTTGCTGGTGACCGCCTCCACGAAATCGCAGGCATTCTCAACGGCACGTGCAACTACGTCCTCACCCGGATGGAAGCAAATGGCGTTGGCTTCCAAGAAGCCTTGAAAGAAGCGCAGAAGCTCGGTTTTGCCGAAGCCGACCCGAGCGCCGACGTCGAGGGATTCGACGCCCGCGCAAAGCTGGTCATTCTGACTCAGGCCGGCCTGCGAACTCAGGTGCGCACTGAGCAGATTCTTTGCCGGCCTATCTCTCTGATCGAAGCCGTGGACTTCATGTATGCCCACGATCTCGACTGCACGATCCGGCAAATTTCTCTCGCTAGGAAAGAGGCGTCGAATGGCATGTTTCTCTTTGCCGCCGTACAGCCGGCGCTGATTCCGCTTTCTTCCCTGATGGCACACGTGGAGAGGAACAAAAACATGGTCGTGGTTAGCGGAGAATTTTCGGAGCAAACGGTATTTTCCGGCTACGGCGCAGGAGGCGATCCCACGGCGGTGGCCGTGGTTTCGGACCTCTACTCGATTGCCCGAGGTGCCGGCGCGCCGCAGCCAGGCCTGTCCGCCGGCCTGGAGGTTCCGGAGACAGTGAGTGGCGAATTCACCGTACCCCACTATTTGCGGTTCGTGGTCAAGGACCGCCCGGGCATTATTGCGGCGGTGGGCACGGTGCTGTCGCGCTTCGGAATCAGCATTGATGCCGTGTTCCAGAAGCCCGGGTACGGGCACACAGCTCTCCCGTTTGTCATGACGCTGGAAACCTGCAGCAGCGCGGTGCTGAACCGAGCCCTCGAGGAAATTGCCAGCCTGGATTTCCACGTCCAGGCGCCACTTTGCTTGCCCATTCTTAGAGTGTAAGTGCGGAGAGAGCCGGCACGGCTCATTCGAGACGGCGGTGCTTGAATCGCTTCTGTCCTTGCGCGTATTCGGCGACCGTGTGACCGTTGCCAACGAGTTTATACTTATATGTGGTTAGGCCTTCCAGTCCAACGGGGCCACGCGCATGCAGCTTGCCGTTGCTGATGCCGACTTCCGCGCCGAACCCATAGCGGAAGCCATCCGAGAATCGCGTCGAAACATTGTGGAACACGCCTGCTGCATCCACTTCATCCATGAACTTTTTCGCCGTCGCGCTATCTTCGGTGACAATCGCATCGGTGTGGCGGGAACCGTAGCGCTCGATGTGAGCGATGGCCTCGTCGGCATCGCTAACGATCTTTACGGATAGAATCAGATCGCCGTATTCGGTCGCCCAGTCTTTTTCCGTGGCCGGCACAACGCCGGATTTTCCCAGTAAAGCAATAGTCTGGGCGCAACCGCGCACTTCCACGCCTGCTTCACGCAGTTTTGCATAGGCCTTGGGCAGGAATTCCGCCGCGATGTCCCGGTGAACGAGCAGAGTCTCCGCCGCGTTGCAGACCGCGGGGTACTGCACCTTGGAATCGAAGGTGACCGCTACGGCTTTTTCCACGTCCGCGGCTCGATCCACGTAAACGTGACAAATGCCCTCGCCGTGCCCCAGGACCGGGATGCGACTATGTTCCATGACGTACTCGACCAGCTCCCGCGAGCCGCGCGGAATAATCAAATCCACATCATGGCTCCGCTCCAGCAGCTCCGACACGTCGGCGCGCGTCTTCAGCAACTGAATCGAATCCGCTGGAACCGCGGGGAACCTTTCCAAGCATTCCCGCCAGATGGACACAAGCACATTGTTCGTGTGGGCCGCCTCGGCGCCCCCCTTGAGAATCACGGCGTTGCCGGACTTGAGCGTCAGCGAGGCTACCTGCGGGATCACCTCGGGCCGAGCCTCAAAGATGACGCCGATGACACCAAGAGGGCACGATTCCTTGTAAAGAAGGAGGCCGTCATCGAGTTCGGTCGCCGCCAGGCGCCGGCGGAGAGGATCGTCGAGACGCACGACATCTCGCAGGCGTGCAGCCATTTCCTGGACGCCACGCTCGCTCACCTGCAACCGCTTGAACATCGCCGACGACATTTTTCCGTCGTCAACCAAAAGTTTCGCGTCGCGGCAATCGAGCTCGTTGGCGTCAAGAATTTTCTGCCCACCAGCCTCCAGGGCCTCAGCTATCGCAAGCAGGACTTCATTCCGGCTCCCATGGGACAGCTTGGCGAGCAAACGCGATGCCGCCCTGGCGCGGGCCGTCACTCCAGCCACGCGCTCTCGCGACGATTCCTCGAATTCAGCAGCTAGCTTCTGTGGAGTCATATTCATTTCTGCAACATAACAATGTTATCGCGACGTACGAGGATCTGCGAGGCGCCCGCGCCCCGTCCCTTGCTCGTCCCAGCGACTTTTTTGTCCAGGAGATTCGCGGCTTCCTGACTGCCGCAATCGGCGATGCCGCGCGCGAACTCACGTCCCTCTCGACCAGCGATGCTCACCACGTCCTTCTGCGCGAAATGGCCCTCAATGCGCACAACGCCCGAGGCGAGCAAACTGGCCTTGCCCTGTGCGAGCGCGCGGTGCGCCCCCGCGTCCACAACGATTCGCCCTTGTACGTCCGCCGCAAAAGCGATCCAGCGGCGCTTTCCCTTCATGCGTTTCGAGGGAAGAAAGGCAGTGCCGACACGTTCGCCCGCGAAGATGCGTTCGAGGATACTGGGCACTTGCCCGTTGGCGATCACCGCGATTCCACCGCAGCTCATGGCAATTTCCGCCGCATCCAACTTGGTCGACATGCCGCCTCGGCCGTCCACTGAAGGGCCAGAAGCCAGCGCGCGGAGCTCCGGGGTAATTTCCTCGATGAGCGGAATGACCTCCGCCAGGGAAGCTTCCGCGCGCAGCGAGGGCCGCGAAAACTCGTTGCCGAGGAAGCCGTCCACGTTGGTCAAGAGCACAAGCGCATCGGCTTCCAGGCCGCTCATCACGAGCGCGGCCAGACGGTCGTTGTCGCTGAAAGGCGCCGCGCGCGGACCCGCCTCGATGGCCGCAAGCTCTGCAGTTGAAACCGTGTCGTTCTCATTGATGACGGGGATCACTCCGAATTGAAGAAGTTTTTCGATGGTACGGCGCAGATTCGAGTATCGGCGCCAAACCGTGAAATCCTCCTCGGTCAGCAGCACTTGCGCGACCTTAATCTCCCACGCCGAAAAGAACCGCTTGTAGGCGTCCATCAGCAGGCTTTGCCCCACGGCCGCACACGCCTGCTTGGTCACCATGTCGCTCAAGCGCGACCGGTGCAAGTCTAGCCAGCCCCGACCCAATCCCACCGCTCCCGAGGACACGAGCACCACTTGCCGGCCCGCTTGGCGCAGCCGTGCCATCGAACGCACCAGCGGCTCGACCCGCTCGACGCACAAGTCGCCCTCCGGCCCGGTGACCGTATTCGTGCCTAGCTTGATGACCAGCCGGCGCGCGGCACGCAGGCGTTTTCCCCGCTCCGCTCCCAATTTGTCTTTTTCTTCCATTCCTCACTCCGATGACGCGGCGCAGCCTCAGAATCGCCGCTTTTCGCCGGTGCTTTCCCTTTGCGCGTCCGTTGTCCCTGCCAAAAAGTCAGTTCTCCTTGAACAAGTCGAACTTGCAGCGACGCCGCTGTAGCTTGCCCACGCACTGTCGACGATCATTCTCTCTCTAATTTCCGCGCTTCAGCAACCCGATCGATCGAAAAATGGCTAGGGGTTGTAGCAAAACGCTAGAGAGGTGGAAACGGCTATTTAATTATGGAGTGTCGCAGATTATAGTGACGCGTTCGGAGCATCGGGAAGACACCCAACGAGAGTAGTTTGTCATTGCGAGCCCGCCGCGGCGGGCGAGGAATCTGCTGTATCCCGCCCGCAGGCAAAAGCAGATCCCTCAGGCCTAAAGGCCTGAGCTACAGCTCGGGATGATAACGCGCGTTTAGTCACTATATTCCGCGAAGGTCAGTAAGTTCACGGTCGGGCAGAGTTTTGGAAAGACTTCCTACGGATACCTGGATACTTAGATCTTTAGATGAGGGATAAAATTAATCACGCGTCTAGTCGATGCGAGCCCAGGCTTCGTAATCGGAGAAGCGTTTCAGCAAGCGATAGTGCTGGTGAATATATGCCCGGAGTGGACCGAGGTGATCCTTGGCTGGAATGGGGGGCAAGTCGAGCGCAGACTGCCAGACAAGGAGTCCCACGTGGTGAATCTCAAGCTCCCGAATCGCATCAGCACCATCCTGCGGGCGCGTATAGTCGTCAGGGGTGACAAACGGCACTTTCGCTGGATTGTTCAGACCAAGCAAGAAGTAAAAGTCCGGGTAGAAGCCGCCAAAGAAATACTCACCGGGATGCGTGCGCTCCGCAACCCACCGGTAACGCCCGAACTGCTCCGGGTTCAGAAAAGCGGTGCGGCCAGCGGGCAGATCCAGAGAATGGCGAGTGCGAACTTGCGTGGAGGAAGAACCGTGGCTCTCAAAAATAAAAAAGTCGCTGCTTGCTGCAGTCGAGAGGGCACGGAGGCCGGCCGGAGTCTGAAAAGCGTTACGGAATTGTCAACAGTTTGCAAAAACAGCCACAAGAGAGAGTTTTCAACGTGCCCAGGGACTACCATGCGAGTGCAAAAGACCTGGCTCTCGATGAAACAGTTTGCGGGAGGTTCCGAACACCGTAAACCTGCTCAACTAAGAATGAGTCAGAGGACGGTTGCGCGTTCTGCATCGCCGCTGACTGAAACCGACCTCTCAATTTACTTTCGGGAATGCACGACGCGGCTTTGCGTAGTGTGCGCTATTGGAAAAATCGCATTTCAAGCGGCCTGTTTAGGCTTGAAGGTGTTCGCGCAGGGACAACGGTTGAGGCAACTTATGCAAAAAAGACTGCTTCTTGTTGAGGCGAACACCGATTAGCATTAAGAGCACCTCCGCGGTGCATCATGCACTCCCGCAAGAAGATGACGGTGAGGAGGTGTAGTTATCCGGGTGGTAGCTTCATAAGCGTGTGCAGACGTCGCGCAGACCTGCCTGATCGCTGGGACGAGATCGCTGTTTGGAATTGGATCAGATGTCCAGGGATGGGAAGCTGCCAGCAGAGGAGGCGGTCATGCGAGGCACACCGTGGGTGAAGCATTTATTGGGGACAGGCGCGCTCTTGGGCGCGCTACTGGCTCAGGCAAAACCGGCGCGCGGGCAAAGCGCGGAACAGCCTCAAAAGAAGGATATTGCAATCCCTGGCGCACCGCTGCAGCAGTTGGAGGCGCAAGTCCAGGAACTGCACGCCCAGGTTCAGGACCTGAGGGCGCAACAGGAGTCCGCTAGAGAAGAATCCGCCGAATTGCGCAAAGAACTGGACGCGGCGAAATCGCAACTGGCCGCGCTGTCCACACCTGGGAACACGATTCAACCAGTGCAAGCGCCTCCGGGGCCGGGGGCGGCAGAAGCGATGGAACAGCGCATCAGCAAGCTGGAGGAGAACCAACAGCTCGCCGACTCCAAAACCGCGGAGCAGAGCCAGACGAAGGTGGAAAGTGGATCGAAGTATCGAGTTCGCCTTTCCGGCATGATCCTCTTCAATATGTTTGAAAACCGCGGAACGGTGGACAACGTGGATTTCCCGCAGTTGGCGGAGGAGCCCGGGCTTCTTTCTTCAAGCGGTTCCTTTGGAGGTTCGCTGCGGCAATCGCAGATCGGCATCCAGGCGTTTGGGCCAACGATTGGGGGCGCGCGCACGAGCGGCGACATTCAGTTCGATTTTGCCGGCGGCTTTCCCGAGACGCCCAACGGGGAAACCTTCGGGATCATGCGGCTGCGGACGGGCACAATTCGGTTGGATTGGCCGAATACGTCGGTTGTGGCGGGGCAAGACACGCTCTTTTTTGCGCCGCTGACTCCTACATCCATCGCAACGATGGCGGTCCCGGCCCTGGCGTACTCCGGTAACCTGTGGAGTTGGACTCCACAATTGCGCCTGGAACACAAGTTCTCCGTGTCCGAGTCTTCCTCCGTCTCGGTCCAAGGAGGAATCCTCGACTCTCTTTCGGGAGACATTCCCCCGTCGGGAATTTACCGCATCCCGAGTTTGGGGGAGTCGTCAGGGCAGCCGGCGTACGCGGCGAGAGTGTCCTGGGCGCAGAATCTGAACGGGCAGAAATTAACGTTGGGTGCTGGAGGTTATTACGGCCGCCAAGATTGGGGCTACGGCCGGAGCGTGGATAGTTGGGTGGGCACCGTTGACGTGAGCGTGCCGCTTGGAAAATGGTTGGAGTTCACGAGCACGTTTTATCGTGGGCGGGCCCTTGGAGGATTGGGAGGTGGCATTGGACAGGATGGGGTCTGGAATGGGTCGCTGCTCGATCCAGCGACGCAGGTATACGGACTGGATGCGGTGGGAGGCTGGGCGCAACTGAAGTACAAGGCGACCTCCAAGTTGCAGTTTAACGGAGCGTTTGGACAAGATAATCCGTACGCCGGTGATTTGCGGCAGAATGACGGCTATGCGAATTACTACCCGGAGCCGCTTTCGAAGAACCAGGGCGGGCTAGTGAACTTTATTTATCAGCCACGCTCGGATATCGTGTTCTCGCTGGAGTACCGGCGGCTGAAGACATTCACGCTGGATAGCAGCGCGAATTCAGCCAATATGGTGAATATGAGCGTGGGGTACATATTCTAGTGGGGATACCCGCAATCGGTGGGAAGCTGGCGAAGATGGCCGGCGCGTGGTTTGCTTTGGTGTGCGCGGTGATTCCGGCGAGCGGGCAGCAGACTACCGTGACGATGCGCGCGGTGATTCAAAATAAAGCGGGGACGAAGCAGGAGAAGTCCACCAAGGCCAAGGCCGATGCATCGGATGTGGTGGTGTGGTTGAAGCCGCTAGAGCGAGGGGTGGCAGGGACAGCGGTGGAGTCCACAACGCAAAAGAAATGGCAACTGGTGCAGCACAACAAAAGCTTTCAGCCCCACGTGCTGGTGGTTCCGGTGGGGGCAGTGGTGGGTTTTCCAAATCGCGACCCATTTTTTCACAACGTATTTTCGCTGTTCGACGGGAAGCGCTTCGATTTGGGCTTGTACGAGGCGGGAGCAACCAATTCCGTGCGGTTCGACCGTCTGGGGGTTAGTTTTCTATTTTGCAACATTCACCCGGAGATGAGCGCGGTGGTGGTGGCCGTGGACACGAACTACTTTGGAATCTCCGATCGCGCCGGAAATATCTCCATTCCGAATGTGCCGGAGGGAAAATACGAATTGCAGGTGTGGTATGAACGCAGCCTGCCCGAGGATTTGAAGGGCCTGACACGCAGGGTGACCATTACGTCTAGCTCAACGGATCTGGGGACGATCGGGGTGCCCGAGAACCCGAGTTTCTCGGCGGCGCACAAAAACAAATATGGGCAAGACTACACGCCACCCCCGACTCCGGGCTACTCACGTCCGTGAGGATTTGCGAAGAAAATTACAGAGCTAGGGAAGGTTGCGCGCGCCGACCGTCTGCACAGCGGCGGAAGCGCGGTCAGCGAGAAGAATGTCGCAATGGGAAGCAGCGGCTTGCTCTTGGGCGTTGGCGCCGAAAGGGATTGCGCCAGCGATGGAAAATTCCGATCGCTTGTGAAAAATGGCGGCCATTGCTTCACGCAGCATGCGATTCTCGATCACCAGAAAGAGCCTGGTGGCCGGTGTTGCGTGCGTGTCTGTAAGCGCGCTCATGGGTCCAGCCGGCCGCTGAGGAGAGCTGGAAGAAACTCTCGCCAACGGATGATAAAACCTTACGTGGAGCAGGCGGGATGGTCAATCTACGGGGTGTCAAAAGGATGTCACTATTCTGTTCTGAACTGGGGGGATGCGTCGTTTGTGCCCCGAAGGATCTCACCCGCAACACTCTTCGTAATTGCAAAGTTGAGACCCTTCGGCGATCCTCATCCTTCGCCCGGCTCAGGACAAGCCGGATCGCCTCAGGATGACAATGGTTTGCTGGACCTAAGCGATGGAAGGACCGTACCTCGTGAGAAAGCCCGGCTGGTCGCCGGGGAATTGTCACACTGGGGAGGGTGTTCGGCCAGGCTAAAGGATGGCCGATTTTGTGCGGTCAGCAACAATCTCCCTGACAGACGGGAAACGCACGAGAACGGTCGTCCCTGACTCCGAAGTACGCTCGATGGAGACGCTGCCGGAGTGATCGTGCACGATCTTGCTGACGATGGCGAGACCCAGGCCAGTCCCGTTGGGCTTACCGAAGCTCACAAAGGGATCAAAGAGGGTGCTGCGAATGCTTTCCGGAATGCCATGACCAGCGTCCTGGACGCGAATCTCAAACTCGCTCCCAGTGTTCTTCGCGTCCACCAAAATAGAGCCCTCGATCCCGACCATCGCCTCACAAGCATTCAGGAGCAGATTGAAGAACACGCGCTCCAGCTTGCGGGCATCGAACACTCCTTCGAGATCGCCGGAAGCCGATAGAACAATCCGGGCATCGCGAAATTCTGGCTTGGAGTGGATAGCTTCGATGGAGCGGTGAATGACCTGATCGATTTGCGCGCGGGTTGGCGTAATCGCGACGCGCTGGTAGGAGAGTTCGCGCAAGGAATCGATCAAATCCGTCATCTGGTTGGCGGCGGTCTTGATCTCCTCGTAGATCTCGTCTTTTTTTAGCTTGAGTTCGTCGGCTTCATACAAGAATTCGGCGTTGGCAACAACCGCAGCGAGGTAGTGACGAAGGTCATGAGAAATGGAGCTGGCGGCACGCGCGAGGGCCGCAATACGTTCTGTTTCGATCCGCTGTTGTTGCAGAGCGAGCAACTGGCCACGCATCAAGGCGAATGAAGTGCTTAGTTCGACCAACTCGGCGCTGCCGCGCGGCTTGATGGAGTAGGTGAAATCGCCGGCGGCCAGGGCCTTGACGCCGGCGACGAGATTATCAAGAGGGCGGGTTATGGTTCGCGCCACGAAGCCGAAGAGCATCACTCCAAATAGAACGGCCAGGCCGCCCACGGCATAAATAGAGTAATTCAAGCGCCTGATGAAAGTGTTCACGGGCTGCAGCGGCATCATCACGTAGCAGCGCACGGGAGAAGGGGAAGATCCGTAAAGGAGCACAGAAGAAAAGACGTAACGATCGGTCTGCAGTGCAATCTCTCCAGAAGTGTCATTGGGCGAAAGAATAGCAGTGCGAATGCGCCGCTGGAGCTCCGCCTCATCGCTCGCCGGGAGGGTGGAGGCAATCACGGTGTCGTTGGTGGTCAAGGCAATCTGATTACCGGCTGCAATGGCGAGTTGTTGAGCCACGGCGGAATCCACCTGATAACCGACGGCGAGAAGACCCAATTGTTGCAGCGTTGGACCGGCCCCGGAAGTGATAGGGTTCAGGAAGACCCAATAGAGACGGCCGTCGGCGTACCACCAGGAAGCATCTTCCCCCATATCCATGGAACGCTTGAGGTCGCGCTCCGCATTGCTCGAGGACCAACCCGGCGTGATCATGTGCAAGCCGACAACTTCTCCGTTTGGCTTGGCCAGGACAAAGAGGTCGCTTCCGGCAAGTTTCCAGAAGGTTTCGGAAGCGTCCTGAATGGTGAGGGCATGTTCGGTGGACATCAAGGCCTTCATGGTAGGGAGATCGGCGAGCATAGCGGCGGTGCGCGACAACTGCACTTCCCGCTGGCGACGAACGCTTTCAAAGGCGCGAACCGATTCGTCCGTACCGTTTCTCACCTGCTTTTGAATCTCCGCATTGATGGAACGCCGGATGAAGAAGAGAAGCGAGCCCGTGAGTCCAAGGATGATCAACAGAGCGGCAATGAAGAGCTGTGAGCGCAGTCGAAGCGTAGCCATGGGGCGCCAGGGGACGAGTTCAAGCGTCTGAACCGGGGGCTGAACCTCCGGGAGAGAATTTGTAGCCGGCACCGTGCATGGTCATGAGGTAGCGAGGCGCGGCGGGATCCGGCTCGAGCTTTTGGCGAAGGCGGAGCACGTGATTATCCACGGTACGCGTGGAAGGGTAGTTTTGATAGCCCCAAACTTCATTGAGCAACTCTTCGCGAGAGACGACACGGTCCGGGGAAGCGGCCAGGTATTTTAGCAGCTTGAATTCCTGCGTGGTCAGGGTAACGGGCTTGCCCGCGCGCGTGGCTTCCATGCTGGTGAAGTCGATGCGGGCATCGCCAAACGTCAGCACTACGTGATTTACAGGCTTCGCGGGGACTTGCGTCACGAGCGCGGGTGCAGCACCCTTGCGACGCATCGCGCGGCGCACGCGAGCGAGCAGCTCCTTGGGACTAAAAGGCTTCGTCACGTAGTCATCCGCGCCTAGTTCGAGCAAGAGAACTTTGTCCTCAACTTCGGAATTTGCGCTCAGGACGACGATGGGCACCGAGGCCGCCAAGGCCTTGAATTCCCGGCAGAGTTCCTTGCCGGACATGCCCGGAAGTTTGAGATCGAGCACCACCGCGCAAGGGAGTTGCTTGCGGAAGAGTTCCAGGCCGGTGGGCCCGTCGGACGCAATTTGCACCTGGAGCGAGTCCGCTTCGAACAACCGTTGAAGCGTGCGCTGCATCGGGCGGCTATCTTCCACGACCAGAACGGTGTCCGCGGTCATCGTGAATGAGACTCCTTCGCGAATGTCCCTGTCGGAGATGTCAGGGGCACTCCCTGTGGACGGGCTGATTCCTCTGATCATGATACGCCTCCATAGCGAACAGACAATTCAAGATTCCAACTCGCAAAGGCCTGGGCGAACCGCACCCAGGGCGCGTTTCCAACGGAGTTGGTGCAGCGGCAAGCGGAACAATTCTCTCAAATGAGCGCCGGAGCGGTGCAGAACGTAGCGCCATCGCCGGAGATGCCACGCCGGGGACATTTTTTTTCGCATGCTCGCCATCGTTTCTATGGACAATTGCGCCCTGGCCGGTAGAAGCCTGCTGGCCAGATAGCGCCTCCTGAGAGTTCTCTCAGGAATGAAATCGGGCGCCAGAAGGACATTGCTGAGATTTCACGGCCAGTCAGAGATGGCCCAATTCACAGAGAAACGGTCAAGCCAAGCGCGCAGAGAAGGCGTCATGCCATCCACGACCCATGAACGGAGCTTCAGCGGAATTCGGCACTGAAAAAGACGATTGGCGAGCGATAGGATAAGCGCAAATGCGCGCTTCTCCAGCCAACCATCGCCCGCGCGTTCGACCACGCGCTCCCAGAGAGTCTCATTTTCCCGATGAAGTTCGATGCACCGAGCAGTCCCCAGCAACCACGAGAGCCGAACCCAGGAACGGAAGGAGTGACGGAACGCGTGCAAAACCTGAGCGAGAAAGCGATCGGGGGGGGCGGCAAACTGTAAAACTCCACACCGCAAAGGGTCATGGGTACCGCTTCGCAATTGCAGATTTCGTTTCTTAAGGCGCTATCGAAAGCAAATATCATTGGGCCGATCCAACTCGTTCATGCGTTCTTGTTATTGATGGGAATATTTCTGACCTACAAGCAAGGATGGAGTCTTCGCTTTTTGCTGGTTTGGTTCGCTAGCGGGCAGTTTTGCGAGATGGCTCTGACCGGTCTCGTCGCATGGCGCGCGGGAATTCGACCAGCATGGCCGTCAAGGAACTTCTTTTGGCCCACTATTCGCAGGTCCATGCCACTGGGAATTGCGAATGGGCTTGGCAATGCCATCATCCGTTTAGACAACATCATATTGGCCGCGCTGGCGACTCTTCCAGAATTGGGGGCTTTTTCTGCCGCGAATACACTGCTCGCCGTTTTCTATGTGGCTTGCTGGCTGTTTGGCAGCGTGCTGCTTCCCGAGATGGTGCGCCTCTCCAGCTCGCCTGAGGCTTTACGCACATACGCAAGAAAGTGGGCGCTCTGGATTGTGTCTACAATGACTCCTTGCGTTCTGCTTGTATTCTGGGCTGCCCCGAAGCTGGTGGTGTTGCTCTACGGGCCGGCATTTTTCAGGAGCGGAACGCTTGCTTCTACGATGGCATTGGCTTGCCCGTTGATTCTGCTCAACTCACTGTGTGCGAATCTCGCCATCGCCACAAATTCGAAATCAATTTATCTGGGAATATTCGCGGCAACAGCGGCCCTGACACTGGGGCTGGACTTCTTCCTGGGACGCGGGTTCGGTGCGATTGGAGTGGCAGCTGCCATCGTGATTCGGGAGGCGGGGATGTTCGGTGCCTTTTGGCTGCTGATGTCACGCAGTCCCTCGCCTGCGGCGCAAGTGGCTATCCAATAACGCCGTGAGAAAGGCATGGACTTGATTAACTGTGGAGGCTTTCGGGAGTGAACACGAATCTAATCAGGGGCATTGCGCTGAGCATGGGCGGCCGGAGGCTGCCCGTGACAAGCGTCGGACCAATTGCGCGGATGGAATGCCGTGATCGGCATGAACGGCCCATCAATACAGGATAGATGGCCGCTAGGCGAGGCGCACTTTCCGCAAATCCCTACGCCGCAACTTGTCTGATATTCAACTGATCCGATAATTCGATCATTATCCACAAACTGTTTCTCAACTTCCGCGCAGATTCTAACCATGGGCTCAGGACCACAATTCACGAACGCCAAAGACTCTGGTAACCGAGATCGACGCTCGGCTAAAAATTTCTCTAACAGACCCGAGACTCGGCCGCCAAAGCCACGTGTGCCATCGTCTGTTGCGATCAATACTTCACCGAATTGCTCAAAATCCGCCACGCCAAAGATTTCCGTGCTCGATCGTGAACCCAACAGGAAAGATAACTTTGAGACATTGTGGAGTTCTATTGCAATCTCAAGCAGCGAAGCAATCCCGGTCCCCCCTCCGACGAGAACGTATTCACGACACTCACTGACCCCGACGAAGTGTTTCCCGTAGGGCCCTCGAAGCCAAACTTCATCGCCCAAAGGAACGCTCGCAAGATATCTAGTGAACTTGCCAACAGCCTTAACGACTATGGTGCGCTGTTCAGATGAATACACCGCAAACGGCTTTTCACCAATGCCTGGAATGCAGAGAAAGTAATAGCGTCCGGACAGCTCACCTGGCACAGGGTTTCCCGGCAGGCGATCAAGGGTCAACTCGAAAAGATTTTCAGAATAATGGCGTCGCGCTACAATCCGGGCCCGTTCGTAGGCCATGCTTACTGCTGAATCTGCACAATTGCTACCCAGTGAGGTAGCCTGCTTGGTTTCAAGCTGTTGCTGAAGAGTCGAAAAGAAAGCGCCGCACACTCTCGTGTCTAGACCTGTCAATGCGCTGCCAATTCCAAACAGGTCGGCACCCGCATTTCTAAACTGAACTACGTGCTCGGAAGTTCCAATTCCTCCCATGCCAATAATAAGCGGTTCCTGACCCACCGCCCGCCTGATGGATTCAACAGCCCATAGTGCCAGGGGACGAATTGCATTTCCCGACAGGCCTCCAACCCGGTTGGAAAGAATCGGACTTTCCCCCACCACCGCCATCGACGGGCCGATGGTATTGGTCACTGTGATGCCGGCTGCCCCTGCCTTTATAGCAAGGATAGCTGTCTTGGTTAGTTCCGGAATTGAAGCGGAAAGCTTAACTATTACCGGTCGTCGCGAAGCTTGAACGACCACTCGTGTAATCGACGCGACGAGTTCTGCATCCTGCCCAATTTCCAGCCCGTAGCCAGCGGCATGAGGACACGACATGTTCAGCTCGAAACCGTCGGCGACCGGTTTCAGAATCTCGGCCGCTTTGGCAAATTCGCCGGCGGCGCCACCGAAAATCGAAACCAACAAGAATTTGTCCGATGGAATTCGAATTTGGCAAAGCTCGTCGCGAAATGCTTCAGCACCAGGATTCGACAGGCCTACGGCGTTGATATACGATCCTGAAGAGTATCGAGCGTAGATCGGCTCTCGATACCCGGCGCGAGGCTCGACGCTTATGCTCTTGGTCGTAATCACACCGATCGACGCTAACTCCGCAAAGCATTTTTCTATTACGCTCGCGTGGACACATCGTATTCCCGAAGGGATTACGAAACGGCCACGAATCCGCTTGGCTCCCAGATCAAATGGCTCACCAAAGTCCTTGCCGCTTGCTCTCAAAGTTCACCTCGTGGTTTTCAAGCTCGTCGCAGGAACAAAGGAAGGCTGTCCTTCGCCAAAACTCCGCAACAGCTGAATGCCATCCCTGTAACATGTTACACAACCTTTCTGTAGGTTGTTCATTTCAATTGCGCTCCTAATTTTGGCGAGGCACAACTGGAGGGCGGTCACAGTGAGTGGCGACTGTAGGAATCTTCGAGGGTCACCTTCGCCGAGTGCCTCAAACTGTTCTTGTGGTCCGTTGCGGAACTAAAATTGTTGTGTAATGCCCCTGACGAATCAGGAACCGTCCGGCTGTTTCTCCGGGAGTTGGTTCCGAAAAGCAGCAGTGCAGGTCGGGCTTGGCAGACTGCGGTAATCCCACATAGTCCCGCATGGCATCCTGCCTTGGGCGGTCAACCTCACAGCCGTAAATTGGGTCGCTTCTTCCGGGGAGCAATTGATTTCACGTCGCCGTCGTCGTGGCACTCTCTTGACCGCTGTTCGCTCCGAAGTATCCACGTATTCTCCATACGGACACAACCGGAAGAATCCACTTGACCCATTTTCATCAACTAAACACAATCTCTAGACACGGTCATATTCGGACGCTGACGATATTCCGTATGATCCAGCTGTAGTAACGCGCAATTTGGGACATATCTGACGACATCCCGCCGGCAGACGTAATCTAGAACCTCGCAGAGGTCGCCCCATAGGCCGAGCTCCTCAATCTCCCAGGAATGCCCAAAGAGGTGCCAGATCCCGCCGTTTGCCAACACTGCATCAAAGAGCCTTTTCCCCAGTTCGAGCCAGCTCCTAACCCGGGACACATGAACCAAGAGCGATTGCAAGCTTTCGGGGCTCCGCGCCCTTGCCACATTCTTGAGATAAGTGAACGGCCCATGTGGGAAGGCCTGCAAAGTCGTGGGCATCTCAAAAGGACTAAAGCTTGGCCTCGTCGCCAGCATGCGGACCGTACGCGCGCCTCTGTACCCAGCCTCTTGCAGGACGCGGACAACGTTCGCGTCATATCGACCGCGGGGATAGCAGAACATTTCAACCTGACTTCCAAGGATGTCCTCAAGAATCCGCTTACACGGTCGCACTTCCTGTGCCAATTGCTGGGGCTGCAGACCCCAGAGAGGTTTCTGCGAAAATCCGTGAGCGCCGATTTCGAATCCCGCAGACGCCAAAGCTCTCAAGTCGGAGTGGTCGAGTGGTCGCTCCCGGTAGTTGATCGGTACATAAAAGGTCCCGCGGATTCCCTTAGACTGCAGGAGCTGGGCGAGTTTCAGATCGGCGTAGTCGCCATCATCCCAACTCGTGGTTACAATTACCGGTTTATTCACGGTTTGCAGTCGCCGAATCTGTGTCTCTTACTGTGCACAACACACCGGTCCATGTAAAGGAGCAGATTTGATCGGTTGTCGAGTTCCTCAGGCCGAATTTGCTATTTCAACACGGGTTGGATATCGCCGGGCGGGTTGGTCATGGCAAGAGACCGTCGCGAGGCACACATAGCCAACGCCTGTTCGTAGATTTCCATTAGAAGCGAATAATTCTTCTCCGCACTGTAGTTTGTTTCATACTTGCCACGGGCGGCGCGACCCATCTTGGCGAGTTCCAAGGGATGATTCCAAGCCCATTCCACCGTGCTGGCGAGGTCTTGCGCGTCACCGGGATTGAAGTGCAGGCCGGTCAAGTGGTCCTGGACGATTTCGGTCATCCCTCCGAGTTTCGAGCACAGAACTGGAGTTCCGCAGGCAAAAGACTCGACAATACACATCGGAAGACCTTCATACAATGTGCTTGGAACAATAATGAACCGCGCGGTTTTGACTGTTTCGACCGCCGCGACATGCGATAACCGTCCCCGAAAGGTGATTCCCGAGAGTTGCAATTGGCGAGCTTGAGCTTCCAGCTTCGAGCGCTCCGGACCGTCGCCGACGATATGCAAGGGATAGTGTGCGGGGAGTCTATTCCATGCATTCAGTAGGACCCCCAGGCCCTTTTTTTCGTCAAGACGTCCGATGAAGAGGGCGTATTCACCAGCACCGACTCGTTCGCCCGGGTCGGGATGCGCAAAGTTTGGTTTGACCACGAGCCTGTCTGACGGAAATCCAGCGGCAATAAATTCCTTCTTTGCAAACTCCGTCAAAACAATGAAGCGTGTAACCGATGCCCGCCAAGTATCCAATGCGCGGTGAAAGGCCAACATCAAGGCGACTCCCGCTGTTGCTCCCCGGGAATTCCGGTAACAACCATGGCGAATGCTCCGCAGCAAGCTATGGTCCACGCATTCTTTGCAGATGATTCCGTCACGGGAAAAGTTCCCCGCCGGGCAAAGCAAACGGAAATTGTGGAGTGTTTGCACAACGGGAATACCTCGTTCCGAACACGCCGAATAAATCGAAGGTGAAATCACCATGAATGTGTTGTGGACGTGGACAATATCGGGGTGCTCCGCTTCGAGAATAGCCGCAAATTCGCAGCGCGTCTTCGACGACCAAACCATCCGTGGAGCAATAGCGATCCCGTTCAGGAAGGAAGAATTTTGTAGTTCCAAGTTGCTGCGCACGTAGGGAATTACAATATGACCGTTCCGTTCAAGCAGACGTTTTTCACTTTCAAAGACAACATCTTCGCCGCCCGCATCCCGATAGGTGTTATGAACCAACACGATTTTCATTAGAGCTTGTCCACCGCATGGTGAACGCCGCCTGTTCCGGAGACGCGCACCGCGTATTGCAGCAACTTTGCATTTGCCGGGCTGCCGCAGCCGGCTGCCCCCTCACAGAAGTGTAGACTCCGACTCATTTCGCTTATTGGTCCGTACGCTAGGCAGGAATCTCTTCAGCTCTTCCACTAGTTCGCAGCCAAGTTGCTTTGTGGTCTTGATCCGGCCGGGATCTGTTCTTGACAGCCCACCAGAGATGGCTGCCCCGAGTTTTTGAGAGAATTCGTTCGAGTCTTCTGGGGAAAAAATGTTTTCTGGCGTGAACAGCTCAGGAGCGCATCCGGCATATTTCGAACAAAGCATGGGAATGCCGGAGAGGATGGCTTCATTGGCGACCAAGCCCCAAACGTCTTCAAGGGTGGGGAAAACCACAAGGTCGGCGCTGCGATAGACAGAAGGCATTTCTTCTGGGGTCTGCGCAGGCCGAAAGTGCACATTTTTCAGACCGAGAGCTTGCGCGCGGTGTTCGAGCGCTTGTTTGTCACGGCCGCTACCCACAAGCAGCAGCGAGAACTCACAACCGTTTTGCTGCAGGCTGGAGGCTGCATCCAGTAGCGATCTGACTCCTTTGCGTTCGATGAGTTGACCGACATACAGGACAACCGGACGTGGCTGAATCACCCAGGCAGGCTCCACGCTAGCTTTGAATCGCTCTTCGTCAACTGCATTCTGCGATTGCAGGATGCGGTCACGCTTCACGCCTAAACGAAGCAAATATTCCGTGGAGGTCTGGCCGCAGGTAATCCAGCGGTTCGGCCAGAACGTGAACGCTTTTCGAAGCGCTTTCCTCAAAGGGTCGATGTTTCGCTCGCTGTGCAACGTTCCTTCCGACCAGATCCACACTGGCTTCTGGAATACCGTTCCATAAACCAGCGCAATCATGGAGCGAAAACCCATTTCGCTGCTGATAATGGCGTGGGGCCGGAAACGCAGAAGATGCCAAATCAGGCCCGGCGTGAGGTGAATGAATTTCTCGTCGAAGACTTCTCCGTTGACTTTCTTTGCATGCCGAATCTGCCAGCCCCACGCGCGCACGACTCTCGCGCTTGGCAGAGCCTCCTCGAGGCTGCTCCACGAGTCGCGATTCGCTTCCTTTCCACCATGCAGGATCAGGAGATCGAACTGGTCCGCCAATATGGAATAAAGGGGAAGCCGGTAAGGCGCGATCATGTTCGTCAGCAGGGCGACTTTTAGCTTGCGATTCGCTGTGCCCATGAAAGCGTTTTTGGACAATCCTTCTTCAGTGTTCACAGGGTAGCGTGTAGTCACGAACGCCCCGTTAGGAGCTTCGGGGCCGGACCGATATCGATGCTTGTCCCGTCCAAGGAGCGCCGGTCATGAAGAAGCGGCGTAACATTCTCCACATGCCACGCTCCAGGCACATCGAACTTGTGGTTCCCCTGCGGATTCCAAACTATCCACTCCTTCTTTCCGGAGCGGTTCAACTGGCATGTCCAGTTGTGATCCACACTTTCCGCGCAACCTTCCATTCTCGCTCCCACGAGCCAGTCTTCCATGATGTTGTACGCGTATCCCGCTGGAGTCACGGCATGGTCGACTTCTTTGTAAGTAACGATAGCCATCGATCGGTTATCCCACGCGTACCAGTAAAACCTCTGGAGGCCTGCTGCCCAGCCCAGAATGTAAGCCCTCGCCAGGTACGCAGCCGCGACCTCTTCTGAATCAAACCGTGCAGGAGCAAGCCAGCCCGACTCGGTGTTCCAAATGGGTTTGTCTGCTGAACCGTTTTCCGAAATGACTTGCTGGACCCACTGTATGAATGGCACCAACTCTTCCGGCCCTTTGCTCACATAGAAATGATATCCAATGACGTCCACGAACTGACCGCCACCTTTTTTCAAAAACTCCGCGAGCCATGGGATTCCGATGTCCGCGGTCGCCGATGGCGAGACGACGATGGCTTGTGGATCGACACTGCGGATGATCTGCGATGCTTCCTTTGTCAACATCAGCATCTGATCTGTGGTGCCGGTCCAAAAGTCTCTCAAGTTTGGCTCATTCCAGATTTCGTAAGCCTGAATGCGGCCTTTGTAGCGTGTGGCGACCGTCCGCACAAACGTGCGCCAGTCATCCACATTCTTCGGTTCTGCGGTAACCTGCGGACGCGCCGAGGCCCACAGCGGAGACATGCCGAGTGGCAGCAGGATGCTGGTGTGGTGCTGTTGAGCCAACGAAACATAACGGTCGAGCCTTTCAAATTGCCATTGCCCCTTGTTCGGCTCGAGATCAGGCCATGTGACATCCGCGTCCCAGAGCCGCCACGCCGGCACCGGCATGTTCGGCCAAGGGGTTGGGTTCGGGCGGTCTAAGTGGTGAATATGCAGCCCAAAATAGGTGCCTGGAATGGTCGCCGTTGGCGTCCGCAACTCGGTGGCAAAAGCCGAATCAAACAGCAGGGCTGGAATGAGAAGTGCAAATAGAAGTTGGTTGCAGAATCGGGCCATCGTCCCCTTCCTTCGGTTCGGCGTCGCTACTTAACGCCCTTAGGTAAATCCGCTCCAAAACTCTCGTGCGGTGTTCCAGGTCAGATTGGTCAAGCCCGCACAGCCGGCCTGATAATCCAAATCATGCTGTCAAAATCGCGTTTTGCGGAGCGAACTGCCGGCGGAGAAGGCCCCTTGCGGTTGCGCCAAACGTTGCAATAGGACCGCCCGCGATGCAGCATCCAGACATGATGGGCGTCAACAGCGCGACGAACGCCTATTTGAACGCTTCAACAAAAAGGGATTCCGGCCGCGTGTCCATCTTTTCGACGTCCGGGCAGGCCCCGACCTTGAAGACGCAGCGCTCCGCTTTCGAAAAACCGGCATTTAGCAATGCAGTCTTCAAAGAATTGAAATTGTAGTGCCAATGATGAGAGTTTTTTTGGAGTCCCCGGCCATACTCAAAAATGGACTGCAGAAACAAATCAGGGGTTTGTGGGTCATAATCCGATACGAGCCTGTCCAAATCCGGAATGCCAATGCGGAGCACGCCATCGCGGCACAAAACCCTACGGCATTCTTGAATGCAGTGGATTGCCGCAGGGGGGTAGAGGTGTTCCAGCATATGGCAAGTGAAAATCGCGTGGAAGGATTCGGATGGATAGGGAAACTTCTTGGCGACGTCTAGATAGGTTAGCTTTTGGAATACGCCATCGCGGTGTTGAGCTAATCGCTCTGCTGACATCTGTCCGGCAAAATGCAAAACTTGAGCCGCAAAAGGGATCCTGGAAATCCAGATATGAGGGGTGATATCCGTATTGATCCATCCCTCGACGGGAATATCGAAACATCCCAAATGAAGCTTTTTCGTGTCTGTGTTGATTCTCGACATAGGCTTCCCAGAAGCAGAACACAGTAAGTTCAGGTCAATTTCAACTCGCAATCCAGGTTTGGCGATTGTCCATTTTTGTGTGTCACTCGCTTGAGCGACGACGGAATTCTCAGCTGCGGACCCATCACGCACACGCCTGTAACCAGAGAAAGCTGGATCAGCCAAATGACTCGAGCTTCATAGCGGCTGTTTGGCGCACTAACACCGCCACAGATGATTGCGTTCAACAGGATTCCCGCAAACAGAATGCATGTGGCTGCACACCAAATCCTTTTCTGCTCTGTTTGGTTTGCGCTCAGGGTCATGCGTGAGTGGAAAAGGCCACCGAAAAGCAAAAGAGTTATGATCGCCGCAGGAACCGTCACAACGTAGATGACCGTCCGCCCAAAGGCAGCGTAACCGTCTGAGCGGGCTGCTAAGGTCGAAGTCATTCTTTCAAAATCGCGATTCGGGAGGCGATCTTTGAAAAAGGCAAGCCCCGACGGGCTGTAGTAGTACTCTCCAAGGCCAAAATCAGCGAGTTGTCTTAGCGCATCAAGAGAAACGCCAGCGACGAAACGACCCAAATTCGGCGGAATGATCGCCATGGCAAAGCGCATTTGTTCCTTGCTAAGAGCCTGCTTCGTTCGCGTGTCGACAGCATTGAATACGCCGGTGCGTTTGTCTTCAGACCAGATGAATGATTCGCAATCCACAGGAAACCGGTCCTGGAATTTGCAAACGGCGAATTGGTTTGACGCGCAGACCTGTGAAACCGCGGGTTCGCCCAGCATTGCAACCAGTTTCGCGGTAACAAAAGGCGGGCGCACCGGCGGAGTGCCAAGCGCTCGATTCACCCCGAAGAAAAATGCAACTTCCCAAAGGAACGCTGTCAACGCGCAAGCTGCCCCGATGGCAACCAGCGCACGGATGCGCACCCATTGGGAACGGCCTCTCAACCCGGCGTAGGTCGCTGCCAGAGCGGTCAAAGCGATCAGCAAGATCACGTGGGTCGCATGCGACAGCACCGCGAACAATAAAACGGCACTCGTAATCGCGCGCTCAGTATTGCTTAAGCGCTCCCAACCGGCAGCCAGAATCGCAAACCCAAGAATCAGAAAACCCGCAAAGACGTCCGGCATCAGAAATGACACGCAAAAGGGCAAGGGAGAGGCCAAAAGGAGAACGACACAGCTGATCAGGAAATAACGAAAATCCAAGCGGAGAGCCCTCACGGTGAACAAGAAAACGAGATAAACGGCCAGGAGAGACTGCACGATGATCGAAAACCACATTCCCCCGGTTAGCACACCCAGATAAAGCAGCGCGCCATAGATAATCGAGCGGCCAGCAAGAACAACCCGCTGAGCAGGCTTCTGTTCCGGAGCAGACAGTTCAGAACCGGTCACTGAGGTTTGAATTTCGATCGCTCGCCGTTGATCTTTGGCCCAGTCGGTGGCAAACCGATTGCCGAGCGCTTTCGATATTGCGAGATCAGCGCCACGTATGTAAGCCGTTGTATCTGCGAAGAAGAACGGTTGTCCATTCGACAGCGCTGGCCATAGTCCGAGAAGGGTTAGCAGGGTAAACCAGAAAGCGAGCCGGCTGGGAGCCGGAGGGGCGTGTGGAGTACTGGCCGGAAAGTTAAGATTCAAAGGAGTGAGCTTATGGAAATGTAGATTCCAGGTTGAAAGGCAGTTCGAGCATGTAATCAAACTCAATCGCCGCGATCACCTGGTGTTCAGGTAGATGAGTCGCTTCGTGGCCAAGTGTGCGCGAGTTACGGTGTCGAGAATCAGGCCGGCAACGAAGCTGAGAAACGCCAGGATCATAAGACCGGTCGAAAGGATCGCGGTGGGGAAACGCGGCACAAGCCCTGTTTTCAGATATGTATCCAGCAGTGGAAGTGCAAGCACGATGGCCAGGATTGCGTTCGTCAAGCCGATCATACTAAAGAAAAACAGGGGGCGTTTTTCCTTGAGAAAAAGAACAATCATCCTCAGGATTCGGATGCCATCGCGCCATGTATTTAACTTGCTTACTGAACCCTGTGGGCGATCCTTGTACACCGTCGGCGTCTCAGCAACTGGCATACGCAGTTCGAGAGCATGGACCGCTAACTCCGTTTCTATCTCAAAGCCTGACGACAGGGCCGGGAAGGATTTGATGAATCGGCGGGAAAACACCTTGTAACCCGATAACAGATCCTGAAATTGGTCGCCGAACAGAGAGGCCACCAAACCTGTAAGAATCGCATTCCCGAATCGATGGCCTGGGCGGTAAGCGGTCTTGAGATCCGTGACGCGCACTCCATTCACCATATCAAGGTGCTTTTCTTGCAATAGCGCAATCATGCTGGGCATTGCGGAGGGGTCATATGTACCGTCGCCATCAACCAGGACGTAAATGTCTGCCTCAACGTCAGAGAACATGCGGCGCACCACATTTCCTTTTCCTTGCAACGGCTCGTGGCGGACGATGGCGCCGGCAGCAGCCGCCAGCGCCGCGGTGTCATCGCTGGAATTGTTGTCGTAGACATAGATCGCAGCACTAGGCAACGCTTGCGCGAAAGCCAATACCGTATCGCCAATTGTGCTTGCCTCGTTGAAACAGGGAATAAGAACTGCGACTCGGGCCCCAGCAAAAGGCTCTGAGAGCCTGACAGGAATTTCCGTTTTGATTTCAAAAATGGCGCCGCTGTGGGTGCTTCTCGCCTGCTCAATTCGGCGCGAAATGATTTCCACCTGGAGCCTCCAGATCGATTTGCATCCTGCACTTACTGCAATATCCTTCTTGACCGCCTATCTTTGCGACCCTTGTCTCACTTGCGGTAACGAATTCGCAGACCACAGCGCTATGAACAAACGATCCTGCCGAAGTGGGAACAACCAGCTCGGAGTCATTCGCGAAAACCCCGTTTATGTTCTGAATGAGCTTGCGGCCAAACCTGTGCCATGGTCTTGAGCTGGGCGGATCCGTTTATTGAAAAGATGTTTTGGGGCGAGGAAAACTTCCAGGCAAATCCGGCAAATTTCGAGCAAAAGAAAGGAACGGGATGAGAGCTATCCACAGGAATCGACTACGGCGCCACGACATACTCTCTCTTTCGTATGTTCGCTCTTATTGGTTATCACTCTTGTGTAAATGCCTTCCAACATTTTCGTACAATGTTCCAAATCAAATTGGCGAAGTATCAACTCGCGGCCTGATAGCCCAAATCGCACTCTTAATTCCGGGTTCTTCAAGAGTACGAGAAGATACTCGGCCAAAGCCCGCCAATCGCCCTCCGCAGCCAGGAATCCTGTGCTCCCGTGGGACACGACCTCCGAGATTCCTCCGGAATCGAATGCGACAACCGGTTTAGCCACCGCTTGAGCTTCTGCGCAAACCATTCCAAATCCTTCTTCCTCTCCAGAATGCCTTGTTACCGATGGCACACAGACTACCGAGGCCCGATTCATCCACTCGCGGACTTCTTCCGATGTCCGCCGACCCAAGAACCGGTAGCAACGAAGCGATTGTCCTGCGAGTTTTTCGAGGCCTGCGTGCAGCGAACCCTCACCAATAAGAACTAATTCCACAGCCGGCAACTGCTTTTGGACCTCGGCGGCAGCGCGGATAAGGAATTCTGCGCCTTTACTTTCCTCCAACCGTCCAACAAACAAAATAATCGGCCTACGCTCGGTGCTTGCCGGCTGAAACTTTTTCGTGTCCACTCCGGTGTAATGAACTAAAACCCTTTCTTCAGGAAAACCTTGCTCCAAGAGTTTCCGGCGAATGAACTTGGAAACAGCGAGAAACAACGCCCTGCTTTTCTTTAATTTTCTTTTGTTCGCTAAGTAGTGGCGGAAACCCAGAGTAGCTTTTTGATAACGCAAATCGGTAATGGTTACGTCGGAACCGTGAAAGGTTACGATGAGGGGGATTTTCAGGTTACTTGCGATTGGAAGCGCCCGAAGTCCATTCGGGCCATAATGCGCATGCACCAGGACCGGGCTCAGCGCGCCCAACCGCTTCACAAAGTCCGGCGCAAATCCGATAAGTTTGAAGCTAAATTCGCGACATCTCCCCCAGATGTTTCCGTGATTGATTACGTGGATTTGCTCCTCGGGCAAATCGAGGCCCACAACCCTGCGAGATCCCGCGTAAACAGGTTCGAATTCAGACAGCGCGCTCGCTTGTGCGTGGATGAACGTTTCCGACGGGTACAGCAAGTGATCTGAATAAATAATTACTTTCGGTTTTGCGGGAGGGTTCATGGAAATTCTTCGCTTGGCTCCAGGAGCAATTTGCCTTCTTGCTCTGCATCAGGCGCAAAGAGCGCCCGGTCTGTGCCCACAACGACTGCAACGCAGACACACCATTCCAAATCTTGGAGCAAAATCGTGCATTCACCAAAGTTCTGCAGCACAAAGAATAAAAGGAAGGCAAGAGGCCAAAGACCCATGCTAGACCGGTTGCACTCGGAGCAGTAAAAGGCGCGCTTTATTCCGGAGCCCAGGAAGACTAACGTCAGAACGAAACCGACAGCCCCCAAGTTCAGGAGGATTTCAAGGTATCCATTGTGCGAATACATGATCATCGTACCCATTGCCAGGTCGACCGCACTTGATTGTGAAAAAGCGCCGTACCAGAATCCCGAATAGCCGTAACCCAGAACCGGGCGCTCAAGAATGTAGGAAACCACCGAACTCCAAATCTCGGTCCTTCCCGTCAAGTCCGAAGAGCGCCCCAGGGCACTTGTGATTCTTTCGTTATTCACGGAGAGCAGCATCGCGCCAAACGAGACCATCAGTAGAGCCGCTAAAACCGTTGCACGCCGCGGGATTCGGAGCCGTTGCGTCGCAAGCTTGTACATTTCGATGATTAACAATGAGCCGGCGAGGGCAAGCGTCGGAGTTAACGAACCTGAGAAGAAAAGCAAGACTGCGGAAGCAAGCATGGCAAGACGGTTGAGAGTGTTGGAGAAGCGTGTATGAGCGGGGAGGTGCCATTCCACCAGGATGGACAACGCCATCGCAAATCCAAGGGCATTCTTGTAGTCAAAAATTCCCCGCCATTCGCGCGCAACTGAATCGGAGATTCCATAGCTCGGCAACAAAACAATGCACGCCAAACTCAACAATGTGATAATCCGAAATAGCCAACTTAGTAATCGAAGCTGATCTTCCAGGGAAAGCCGGACAGCAAGCGCGACGCCAAGCAGAGTCGCCCCGAGGGCGGAGATAGCGCGCCGCAACGCCAGAGCCGGCGTTTCTGCCCAAAGGAAGGAGAAAAGCGCCAGTAACACAAGAGCCGCTAGAAACCAGTTGCGACGAAGCACGTAAAGTGTCTCCCGGTAATACGGAGCCAAAATAAATGCCACACTTAAGTAGCCGAGGGAAAGAATCAGTCTCCATGTCGGGTCGCCGTCCGTAGGCGTGCTCCCCCCATCCATGACCAAGGAGAGGACCGCTTTCGACAAAATGAATGCGCAGCCTCCCAACACAAGCAACTCAAGTAATCTTCGATGTCGGTTCATGCCTCTGCTCTCACTTCAAATACTTCTGTTTCAGCCGTCCCAGATTGCGAACGGCGAGATAACACCAGCACCGCAGCAATCATCCCGCAGGCCAAAAGCGCATCCGAGGCAATGCTCGACCAGGCTGCGCCGCGCCATGAGTAGGCTGGAATGAGCCACAAATTGATGAGGACATTGAATGCGGCCACGCCTACATGAATGAAAGTCCGCAGCCCTTGATAACCTGCACCTGCCAGCCCGTCAGAAAGGAAATAATGAACGACTTTAAAAATCGGTAAAATGGCAAGCCACCGCAATGCTTCCACGGTTAAACGGTACTCGCCGCCCAAAACGTAGGGCACGATTCCGGCGCCGGCCAGCAAGGCGATACTGACGAAAGTGGCATAGCCAAGAGCTCGTAAGATCAACGGCTTGGCATACTGAATCGTAGCGGAGATACCGCCCATACCGGCCCTGAAAAAACCCGGATATGCCGCCGCCAACAGCGACCACACGGGCGCAAAGCTGACGTCGATTAGACGGTAGGCCGCGCCGTAGATCCCGGTGGCCTCAAGCGTTCCCAGGCGAGCGAGCATGGTCTTGTCGATATCGTTGTAAATGGTTTGAGCGCTATAGCTGGCGGAGAAGTAGAGACCCTCTCGTATTTCCGCAGCGGTCCGCGAAACGTGGAACGTCGGGGCCCCAAGCTTCAACAGCACCAGCGCCAATGCCGCCATTGCCACGATGCTCGTGCTTCCGAAGTAGAAACTCCCCCACTGCAACGCCGATGGTTTGTGGTACAGCGCAGCCAGAATGACGGCCGCCGCAAGCCGGGTTGTACTCAACATCACATTGATCGCAGCAGTCCATTTCAAGCGGTCGAACGCCAAAAATGCTTGCCCGCAGAGCCCTATGATGCTTAGGCCAAAGAGATCGGAGGCCGCCACGAACATTACCAATCGAACCGGGATTGTTGCCGGGAGTATAAAGTGTGACAGCAATACGACGACTCCAAACAGGATCGAACTCGCCAAAACTGTGGTTGACAGCGCACTTCCCCAGTTCTGACGGAATTGATGCGGGTCACGTGCGACATTCTTGATTAGCAGATACCCGCTTCCCAAGGTCCCGAACGGGAAAAGAATGCCTACAAGCCCGACTACGCCGACAAATGCCCCGTATCTCGTGGCTCCGAGCGATCGAGCAATTACTGTGAAGTACAACGCCTGAATGACTAGCTTCAGCCCCTGCCCGAGCAACATCCAACCCGTGTTTCGGGCCAATGTGCTTTTGAGCGAAAGCTGAATCGGCTTTAGTTTTGAGAACAATTGAAGTGCCCTATGTCGGCAGAGTTCAGGCGGCCCCTCTTCCGCTCTTCGTCAGTAACCAGTATTCGTTTGCGATCTCTCATGAGCACCGCAACTTTCCTATTGGGCTCTCGTGCTTGCCTTGCTTTGGCCGGGCTCCGACCGCAAATTTGAAAATTGAAGAAGTTCGATACAGACAGAACAGGCCGCTCTCGGAATCGTGACCAAATAGCGCTTCCAAAGACGACGAGGCTCGGAGACGAGTCTGAAAAGCCATTCCAGACCTTTGTCGCGCATCCACTCCGGCGCCCGTCTCAAATTGCCAGAGTTCATATCGAAAGCCGCTCCTACCCCCAACATGACCGGGACCCTTAACTTGTGACGGTGTTCGTACATCCACCTCTCTTGTTTTGGTGTGCTTAGTCCAACCCAGAACACATCCGGAGCTTTATCCTCCACAAGGGTCGCAAGCTCTGTTTCCTCGACATCGGTCAGGGGGCGGAAGGGCGGAGTGTACGTGCCAGCGATGACAATTCCATGTTCTTCGTGGAGGATCTGTGCGAGTCTTTCCGCCACGCCCGCGGCACCCCCGAAGAAGAAATGTCGATATGCGCTTCCAGTCACTTTGCAGAAGCTCTCCATCAGTTCAGATCCGCAGACGCGGTGTTTCAGTGGATAGCCCTTAGTACGGCCGACCCAAACCAAGGGCATGCCATCGGGCACAACCAGGTCGGCCGAATTTAAGATGAGCCGGAGGTATCCGTCTTGCCGGGATTCAGCAATGCCGTGCATTCCGGTTACAGCCACGAAGCGCGTGATCGCCTGTCGGGCATCGATCCAGAGACGCAGCCTTTCCACAACATCGGGCATTTGAACGGCGTGCACTCGAACTCCCAGCATTTTGAAACTGGGCAGATGCACCTGGCTCTCAACACCTGATCGTGGCAAAAACAGTGGGCTAGGATGTTCAGTTTGCGTCAGGCAATGCCTCTCATTGAACTGACCACGGTCTTTTGAACGGTGAACCGGCTCACTCGTCCTCAGCCCGAAGGCAAGCTGGCATGCTGCTTCACAACCTGATTCTTCTTCCCAACTTCCTTGGGTCTTGCTAACCTTCTCACCGCTCACGGGGCATCTCCCGCACGACCAGCGGCTATCGCCGCCAGAGTTCCCTTCGCATCAACCCTTAACCGGCACCCGAACCTTTGAAGACGGCAGGAATTGTCCGCGCCAGAATCTTGAAATCCAGCCACAGCGACCACCGGTCGATGTACTGCATATCCAAAAGCATCCACTGCTCAAAAGGGATCGTGTTGCGCCCTTGGACTTGCCAAAGGCAAGTAATTCCAGGGCGAACGCTGAAACGCCTTCGTTGCCAATCCTCGCTGAAGAGTTGATAGTCACGAACGGACATGGCCCTCGGGCCCACCAGGCTCATGTCTCCTTTCAGCACGTTGAAGAGTTGGGGCAACTCATCAATACTGGTCTTACGCAGCACCCGTCCAAGAGGAGTTATCCGCGGATCATTCTTGATTTTGAACACCGGCCCCGTCATTTCATTCAGATGCACTAACTTTCCCTGAATGCTCTCGGCATTAGGAATCATGGTCCGGAACTTGAACATCGTAAATTCTCGCTTGTTCAAGCCAACCCGCTTCTGGGCAAACAACACCGGTCCAGGGGACGTCAGTTTGATCAGCACAGCCGCGATTAGAAAAACCGGGGATAGAACGATCAGCAACACCAGCGAGCCGACTATGTCTAAGAGCCTTTTGAAGAGCAACGGCCACCCGTCAATTTCGTTGCCGTTCGCCATTAATTGGGGGTCGTCGGTCAATTCAGTCCGTAAGCGAGCGACTTTCAGGTCAAAAATGTCCGTATCGAACCGGAGCAGAATACCGTGCTGCTTGGCGAGTTTGGCCATCTGGGCAGCACGCTCATAGAAGGAACGCAACGGCAAATAGATGGCTATTTCATCCACAACGTTATGTCTTAGGTATTCCGGCAAATCCTTGTAGCCGCAAGCGATTTGGAAACCAGTTTTCCGAAATTGTTCCATTCCGTGCCAATCATCATCGACGAAGCCTAGCAGCCTGTAGCCACGGTCCGGCATGGCTTTAATGTTTCGACCGAACTCAATCGCCCGCAGGTTCGTCCCGAGCACCAAAATGTGGTGCAAATTGCCACCCCGCTTTCGAATCGCTCCGAGGAAAAAGCGAAGCAAGAACCGCGCGGAGATCACCAGGGTCGCGCCAAAAGCCCAGAAGGCCACCAGAAAGTAGGGAGTTATCAGTGAAATGGAAAACAGCCTGCCTTCGAACCACAGACCCACAGTTGAAAAGGTAATCGCACGCAAGACGTCCGCGACTTCAGCGAGCTTTGTAGACATGCGCTTGGATTTGTACAATCCGCATGCGGAAAACACGCCGTAGCACAACAACATGGCGATCGCGAACAACACGCAACTCGAGAGCCTGACTTTACTTGCAAAAAAATCCGCAATCGTGGTCCACTTGAAAGTGTCAATCCCCACAACGGCTCCCAAGCCAAAAGACAACATGATCAGTCCAATGTCGATGGCGCGGAGAGCATTGAACACAATGGCTCGCAGGATTTCGTTTATTCTTGGTCCCATTTTGATTGGGTCCCCGCCTGGAAGGTCAGACCTGACTTGAGCTAAACGCGTTCCACTTCAAATCCTTCTAATTGGATCGCGACCGACCTCTGAATAAGATCCACCGAAACCACAAACCTTCTCCCGTCCCTGATTGCGACGAGCACACCTTCCATTCCGTGCAGAGCGCCTCCGCAAATGCGGACTTTCTCGCCGACGTTGATATAGGAATGGGGCATCAGCGGTATTCGCTGGTTTACGATTGTCTGCAGATTGTGAATCTGTTCATCCGGGATAGACGTGCCATGACCGGGGGCGCCGGCAAAGCGAACGACTCCCATGGTGCGCAGCACGCGCGTTCGCAGTTCCGGGTCTTCCGCCATCCGCACGAACACGTAATTTGAGAACAAAGGGAGTTCGATCCATTTCTGCCGATCGCTCCACTGCCGCCTCTGGCGTTGAACAGGAAGGAAACTGTGGAGGCCCTTCTGCGTGAGTTCCGCGCTCACTTTCTTTTCGTGGTGAGGCCTCGTCTGCACAGCAAACCAGAATGCGCGTTCAACTTCGAGTGCGCGGCCAGTTGATGATTGCTTGTCGGAAAGTATCGCTGGAGGCAAAGCTCCGCCCTTCTCAGTCACAGAGTGGGTTAATCATTGAAAACAAAACAGAAGCCCGATCAATCTAAAGCCGTTTGTACAGCGCCGCAGGAATCGGGAAGGTGCGTTTGTTCAGCACCGCTCCTAATACCGGGATTTTCGCCGTGCGAAGGCTCTCCGTAACTCGCAGAGCAGACTCTCGTCGAGTCGCGTTTGCCTCCAAAACGAGAACTACGCCGTCCGTTAACCGGCCGACTGCCATGCCATCGGCGTAAACGTTCAGCGGTGGCGCATCAATCAGGACGAACGAGAATTCGTTACGCAACTCCGTCATTCGCTCTTTCATCCGGTCAGAGTTGAGGAGATTCAAGGAATCGTCTCGCTGTGAGCCAGAAGAAAGCAGCCATAGATTGTTGCGGCCTGCTTGTTTTGCATAGCCACGGATAGCGCCTTCCTGCCGCAAGGAATCAGCGAACCCGTAATGGTTATCGCCAGCAAAAAGGCCCGGCGCGGGTGGCGTGCGAAAATTGGCATGGACAAGACAAACAGATCCGCTCACATTCTCAGCGAGCAATCTGGCAGTGATCGCGCACAGCAGGCTGCAACCGCTTCCGGAATCGATCGCCGCAAACATTACGGATTTTGGCACCGCCTGGCCGGACGCCAGAAACAGGCGTTGTATCAGCTTCAACGACTCCTCTCGGATTGCCGGCGGCGCTTCCGCCAGGATCTCCGAGTTGGCCGGCGTTTGCGTCTTGTCCGCTGCTTCGGTGAGCCTATCGGTGAAATCGGCGGAGCTGCCGAGTCCGATACCCGCGTGTTGCATTAAATCGTGGTTCTTGCTCATTGATTCTCCCGGTGTCCGGCGAATTTGCGGAGGACGGCGCCCGGTTCACGAGCAGATTGAATTTCGCTCGCGACCTTGTGATTCGCTCGGATTCTCATAATTTGCTTGATCCGGATGTACCCTGGGTCTGTCAACCAACGGCTCGAATGAAGAATGTTAGGCAAAACGTGGTGATCGAAGCGTCCGGCATGAGTCTTGCTGATTGCCGAAAGGTTTTGGCCGGGCCTCATGCGGACTTCCAAATGCTCGTCCCCACAGTCTGGTCTTGCCCAGCGCGTCTGCATCCTGAGGTTGTTGTGCTCGATGACCATCAAATCTATGCTGCCTTCCTGGGAACTGATGCCAGGACGGGAATGTTCAGAATCTCAGCAACTTCATCAGCCGTCCGGAAGGACGGGTCAACGAGTTCCGCAAGGTAGCCGGCAATGATTCCGCCGAGTACCGCGAGGAAAAATCCCACCCACATGACGGAGTAGGGATTGTGCGCCGGCAAGACTGGAACGTATGGCGGGACCGCAATTGCGACATCGGCAATCCGTTTCTGATCCAGAGCATCGGACGTTCGCTCCTGCTCGCGTTTGTCGAGATACAGCAGGTAGTTGGCTTCATTCGCCTTTGCTTCCCGCAGCAACTCCGACTGTTTCACCGCCTTCACATCCAAGCTCACCATTTCTGATTGCATGCTGCGAATGGTATTTTCAACAGCCGCAGCGGTCGCCTCTTCCGAAGCCAGGTCGGCCTCGGTCTTTGCCTGGTCCTGCCGCAAATATTCAAACGTCGCGTCTCGGTCGGTGGTCTTGTTGACGTACTTCGCCTCCTCCGCGCTTGCGATCGCCTCTTTCGTCTGGGCAATTTCTTCCTCTACTTCTTTCACCAGTGGAAAGGACGGGTCATATTTCATCAGCAATTGCGTTCGCTTCAGCTGCGCAGCTAAGAGCGTGGAGTGCAACTGATCCAAGAGGAGATTGGCAGAAATCGCGGCCTCCGCCGTGGAAGACCGAGCGGGAGTCACGGCCATTTGCGCTTTGATGTTCTCGATGCGCATCTTATCGGCAGCAATAGCCTGGCGCGTATGGTGGAGCTTCGCCTGAGCCCCGATCAATTCACTCGCCAAGTCCGTACGCAAAATGTCAGGCGCGGCTATTCCTTCCGTCTTGCTGAAGTTCACCAACTCGTTTTCCGATTCGGCCAATGCCTGCTGGTATTTATCCGTTTCTTGCGCGAAAAAATCGAAAGCACCCGCCGGCCGTTGCAGCCGTAGATGCTTCTCCAGGTAAAGCTTTCCGAGTGTCTGCAGCACGCACGCGGCTGTTTCCGGGGACGAACTTCCGTAGCTCAGGTCGATGACGTGAGAAAGCTTTTGAGCATCCACTTTGAGCCCACCGGCGAGCGCTTTCGTCGCGCCTTCGAGCGCGGCTGCTTTCTTGGCATCCGGATCGCGGGAATCAAATCTGCCCCAAAAAGAAGCGCCGCCTCCGGCCAACTTGCAGGCCTGTGCCACCTCCCGCAACATGTCGCGCCCTTGCAGGAGGGCCACCTCCGAAGCAACATCGTCGGTCGTTACAAATTTGTTCGTGTCCTGCAAGGCTGCGCTCGGTTGCGGGCTCACCGTGGGCTCGGTGCGTTCCCGGCCCACTACCACCTGCATAGTCGAGACGTAATAGCGGTTCGCCCATCCCCATGCCACCAGAGTTGCAACTGAAGAAATAGCGAGGAAACTTGCGAGGACGACGCGCTTCTTGCGAAAGAGCGGTGAAACCACGTCCCGCAAAGTCAACACGGGCATTTCGTCAGTAGCCGATTTCTTCGCGCTGAACTTGTCCACTGGTGCCTCCCATGCGCCGTGCGCTTTCCTTGACGACGTGTTGCCAATACGGACCTTAGTAAACTCCCGGGTAGGGGGTGATCGGAATTCCAATGCTATAGGGAACGTATCTCTGGAATTTTGTGATCGCCTTTTCCGGAACGAAAATCATGTCGCCCGGCCGCAAGTGAACGTCCTCGCTGATATTCTTTCCGTTTAGAATGTCTTTGATTTTAAGCTCACGAACTTCCGCCCAGTTCGACGATACCGCCCGATACAGAAATACCTGGGTCTTGGCCGTCGCGGCGAACCCGCCTGCAACCGCAACTGCTTGTGTCACGGTGATGTCGTAACGCAAATCGTATTGACCCGGTTTTCCGACTTGTCCCAGCACCGTAAAGAAAGGTTTTTGAAAATCCGCGAGATCCACATCCACAATGGGATCGTGCAGCGTTTTCGCATAAGCCTTCTTGACTGCCTCGACCACGCCAGGGAGCGTCAGGCCCGCCACGTAAAGGCTTCCCGCGCCCTGCAGGGAGACAAAACCGTCGGGCTGCACAATCACCTTCTGATTCAGTTCGGGAGAGAGCGGGAAGGAGAGTAACAGTACGTCATCGCGGCAAATCCTGTAGCGAGGGTTTCTCTCCGTTGGTGCCGGGCGCTCACCATCGTTGGTCACCGCAACCCGCTCCGTGATCATATTGCTAGACGCAGGCAGGGCGCGCTCCTGCTTCGCTTGCGTTGCGGCTCCGCAAGTAAAGAACAGCACAACGCCAAAAAAGCTCAGGACTCGCATGTCCAGTTCGAGCATTCTTATCTCCCTTCGAAAGTCCATCTTCCAGCACCGGAGCGGCATTGCCGGGTGTGTTGCCATACCACACTTCGTCCCTGCTCGATTGTGTTTCCCTTAGCCTCCAGGCAAAAGAATTTTGCCCACCATGAACACTTGTCGGGATGTATGGGGTATCCGACGCCCACACAATGCGCTATGCATATCGAAGAAGCGCTCCGCGCGTTGACACCCATTTTCATTTATTCTTCTGAATTGAATGTTAACCAGGTTTGAAATTCTATTGCTGCTTTCTTGATTTAACGCTGCTGTCACAATGTTCGTATATAAAGCCCACATCGCTCCCCGTATCCAGGCGGTTTCCGGGTACAACCGCCACATTAAGGAAGTCGAAAAAACAAAATTGATTCGATGGCCTTGAAAAAATCAGGGTCAAAGCGTTTGTACGGAGTACGGGTTCACCAGCCACCTACAGGTTCTTCTTGGAAGACAAATGAGGTTCGCTATTTGTACAACGATCTCTACGACTGCGTCGGTATCTGATACCGAAACGATTTCCGTGGCTGCCAGCGGTTTGGTAACTCTGGTTACGGAACAGTCCGTCCGTCCGGGGACCTGCCAACAAATAATCGATCTTTACGATGAATTGAGGCCAACTCTTCACGCCTACCTACGTTGCCTGGGCATGAATTTCGATCAAGCTGAAGACGTAGTCCAGGAGACGTTTCTTCGTTTGGTCGGAAGTCGCATGCGGCATGACCCGGAAGATAACCTTCGTGCGTGGGTTTTTCGCGTGGCCCACAATCTCTCGATGGACGTTCACCGGTTCCAACGACGCTGGTCTTGGAGCAGCGATGATGAGTTCCGTCCGCTGGTTCGGCAACAGGCAGACCCGGGACCAAGTCCCGAGCAGCGTGTCATTTTGGAGGAGCGCTGGAGACATCTCCATGGTGCTCTTGAGCGGCTCACGCCGAAACAGCGCCAGTGTGTATTGCTGCGATCCGAAGGCTTCCGATATCGCGAGATCGCGCAAATTTTGGGGATAAGCGTGCAGCGCGTCGGTGAACTCATGCAACGTTCCATCACCTTGCTTGAGGTTCATACATGATGGGCAATTTTGACCGGCAGAGCGCGTGTCAGCTACATCTTCCAACCGATGCCCCGCTGTTGCGCGCGACCGTCGGACGCCATGCAAACCGAGAACCGGTCTCCGGCGCCGGTGAATCGGGCCATTCTGAGAATTTGCAGCAACGGTACTTGCAGAGACGATCTCTCAGTCGCGCCCTGCCGCACTCAGTCTACATGCCGCGCGGCCGCAAAAGCAGGAATAAACGATAGGAGCGAACAGTTCATGTCTCGATGGCTTGTGGAAATGATTTGTCTGGCACTATTTCTGTGCCTGAGCGCTGCTCAGGTGCGCTCGCAAACTGAAAACGCCCAAATATCCGGTCAAGTCACGGACCCACAGGGATTGCCGGTATTGGGGGCGACCGTTCAAATCGTCAATCAGGAGACTCTGGCAAAGAAAGAAGTAAAGACGAATGAGACGGGGCACTATGTTGCTTTTGATCTCCCGAAGGGACGCTACAAGGTGGTCATCGAGAGCGAAGGTTTTGGCACTTCGGTAAGCGAGGACATTCCCCTGGACGCCGGGGAATCACTCCTCTTCAACGTGCAGTTGACCGTTCGTCAAGAAAAAGCATCGGTCACTGTCGTTGGTGGGGGCGCGGGCCAGGTAGAGACCACAAATGCAGAAGTCTCGGGAACACTCAACGAGACCGAGGTCAAGACCTTGGGACTCAACGGACGCATTGCGTTCCAACTCATTGCCCTCGTACCCGGGGTGAGCAACCAAACGGGACAAGACGAGGGCAAAACAGGGGTGGCCGGCAGCGCCAAGTACAGCGTGAACGGCGGCCGGGTGGAATACAACATTTTCGAAGTGGATGGAACGGACGTATTGAATAACGGGATCAATGCAGCGCGCGGCGCGAACACATTCATCGTCAATCCTAGCGTCGATGCGATCGGCGAAATGAAGGTCCTCACCTCAAACTACGGTGCGATGTATGGGAAAACGGCCTCTGGCATTGTACAGATCACGACCAAGTCGGGCACACCCACTTTCCACGGCGATGGTTACGAATTCATCCGCAATGAAATGTTCAATGCGCGGAACTATTTCGACCAGACCAAGAGCGCCCCGCTCTACCGGCGCAATGACTTCGGGTTCACCCTGGGCGGGCCGGTTTTTATTCCTAACGTGTATAACACCAACAAGCAGAAGACGTTTTTCTTTTTCTCCCAGGAGTTTCGCTACGAGAAGACGCCGGTTGATTATAACCAGGCGGTGCCGTCAAACGCAGAGCGGGCAGGTGATTTTAGCGACGTGTGCCCGGCAGATAAGACTCTTCAAATTACGACTCAGAATAAGTCCTTGTATCCAGATTGTCCGGTCGTCGGATTTGATCGAAGCACAGGAGAATATTACCGTTCAGGATACAACGGAACCGTTTCGGGATACGCTACCGATCAACTTCCTGTCGATCCAACCTCCCAGGCCTTGCTGGCGACCGGACTCCTGCCTGCTCCCAATGCGGTCACCGGGTGCAATTCGCCAGTTTCCACGCCGTCGAACCCCGCTTGCTACGTCGCCAGTGTTTCGCCCAGCACGACTTGGATCGAATCGTTGTTTCGCATTGACCATAATCTGAGCAACACGGAAATTCTTTCTTTCCGATTCACCCATGACTCATGGGACACGACTGTTCTTACCCCCCAGTGGGGATTGGTACAGAACAGCTTTCCGACAGTCCAAAATCACATCAACGGTCCCGGGATCAGTATGATCGCTAGTCTTACGAGCGTCCTCCCAAAGGGTTTTTCAAATCGCCTGTCTTTCGGCTACGTGGCTGCGAACATTACCTTAGCTCAGGTGGCAGGCCCGGGCGTGGACCTTTCTCGTCCAGCAATATTGGATGCAGCGTGTCCAACGGGTGGCACGGGAAGCCTGGATTGCTTTGAGACTGGCTCAGGCCCGACACCGGCAACCTCTCCCATCGGTCCAATCGGCGCGTTCTTTGACACCACTTTCGGAGGAAAAATACCGGCTCTTTTGTTTAAGGGTACCAACGCCGCGTACGGATCACACGGGTTCAACATTGATACCGGATACACCCCTTGGACGGACACGACACCCACCTACACCATACGGGACGATGCGAGCAAATCTCTTGGCAAGCATCAGCTGCAGTTCGGTGTAGAAGTCATTGTTGCTCAACAGAACGAGTTAGGAGCCGCAAATGGATTGAATAGCGGCGATGTGCAGGGAGTTTTATCGTTCAACGATCAAGGCGCCGGGGTTAGCCCGACGAAAGCCATCACCTGCACCGGGGCACCCTCTTGTTCGGCAGGAATTGATACTTCGAACGCATTTGCTAACTTCCTGGGCGCCCAAATCGCAACCTATCAACAAGACAGCGTCCAAAACAAGTATTACAACCGGTATAAGTTGGCCGAGCCTTATATTCAGGATGACTGGCGCGTCACTCCTCGAATTACCCTCAATTTAGGCATTCGCCTGGGCTTATTTGGCTCCTGGTACAACGCTAAAGGAACCGCCTACAATTGGGAACCCTCCGCCTATAATCCTTCCGTGGCGGCTGGCGTTTTTCTTGATCCCGTTTTTGGATTTCTTGTTCGTCCCGAGTCAACACCTTCGGGCAACATTATCGCTGCCGTAACATCGAATTTGAGCAACCCCGACCCTGCGGTCATCAATGGCCTCGTTCAGTGCGGGGTGAACGGCGTGCCAAAGAGCTGCATGAGCAGCCACATCTTCAATCCCATGCCGCGCGTCGGACTCGCGTGGGACGCCTTTGGAAACGGCAAAACGGCTGTCCGCGCCGGCTATGGAATATTTTTCGAACACGGTACCAGCTACGAAGCAAACACGGGTTCGCTTATCGGTAGTGCGCCGCTAACCTTGAGTCAAACCGAATTAAATCCGCCGAGCTATCAATGCCTTGGAGGTTTTGGGCGTCTCGGGACACCTTGTGGCGCTTATTTTGCGCAAGATGTTCTAAGCCCGGTGGTCACGGGCCCCATCGCTTTTCCGATTAACGTGACGTCGATCCCCACCAAAGCGCTTTACCCATACGTGCAGCAATGGAGTTTGAGCGTCGAGCAAGAGATTAAAAAGGGGCTTACCGTTACCGCCGCCTACGTGGGAAGCAGAGGCACACACCTTACAGCGGTGCGGGACCTGAACCAAGTGCGTCCCGTGGATCCGGCTTTTGACCCCTATCCGCCGGGGCGGCCGATTATTTCGACTCTGGATTGTGCAAGCAGCCCGGGTGCAGGATTGTTTGAGTTAGGGGGCGGTGGCTCCGCAAATCCAAACGGAGGCATTGTCATTAGCAATGGGCAGCCTGGCTGGGTGAATATGAATATTGCTTGCTACGGTGTTCCCGGATTTGGAACTCCATTCAATCCTAGCGTTTTCCGGCCTTATCCAACATTGGGTAGCATCTTGTCGGTCGCCAATATCGCGAGTTCCAGTTACAATGCTCTGCAGCTCGGCGTGCGCCGGACAATTGCTCCGCTCGTTCTCGGACTCTCCTATACCTACAGTCACTCGATCGATGATTCGTCGGACCGCTCGGATGCGGATTTTGTCAACTCCTACGATCTGGCAAGCAACAAGGCGAGTTCCAATTTCGACCAGCGTCAGAACCTAAGCCTCAGTTTTATCTACGATCTGTCCATCCGCAAATTCCTAAACCGGTGGTCTCATCTGTTCGATGACGATCCCACAAATGAACTCTCTTCCCATAAAGCGGCCTCGAACAATGGAAGTATCTGGGATTCTTCGACGTCCAAACTGTTGCTGGATAGCTGGCAGTTTTCAGGCATAATTATTCATCAATCCGGCACACCCTTCAGCGTAATCAATGGCGGAAGTTCCGGCGGAATCAGTGTATCGGACAACGGCGGCGTGGCCAACTATTTTGGAACCGGGTCCTACGCCGATTGCGTCGGTAACCCCTATGCTCACGTGGAATTCGGTGCAAGCGTCGCACAGACGTTTGGGCCCCTCCTCGACAACCCGGCGGCGTATGTCGCACCGCGCGGCTTGACGTTCGGAGATTGCGGACGGAATTCGCTGAACAATCCCAGCCGCACAAATTTCAATGTTTCTTTGCTGAAACACTTCAAAGTTTTCGGCGAGCGCGATCTGGAATTCCGCACCGAGGCATTCAACGTCTTCAACCACACACAATTTCGGATCTATGATCCCTCGCATCCCGGGAATACCGGCAACAACGTCATCGGCTGTTATGGCGGCGCCAACGTTAATTATTCGGCGGCAGGCGGAGGCGGAGTCGATTGCTTGACCGGAAATTCCTTTCTGCACCCGGTGGACGCCCATGATCCGCGAATTCTTCAATTTGGGCTGAAATTCAGCTTTTAGAGTGATGCGATGCAGACAGAGGCCGCCATGAATGGCGAAGCTTGCGGCCTTCGAGATTCTTAAGAAAGCATTCTTCAAAGAGTTGAGGAGCAAGGCATGTTGACTGCAAGGTACGCTTTCAAATCCCCTAAGATGGGCGTGAGTACTCTAGTAGGAAGGATCCAACGGTGCGGCAAGATTCTTTCCACTATCCTTCTGGGCCTCAGCTTCGCGGTGCTTGGCTTCGGGGGTTGTGGGCAGACCGCCAAACCAATTACGTCACCAGCTCAAGTTTATTCCTACTTCGGCGGACCATTCAGTGTTCTGGGAGCTAGCAGCGCGACATTTGACCACACCGCGAACCAGATCGGCGTGTCTGCCTTCATCACCAGTCAGAGCGGCGCTGAGGTGCCAACTGAAATAATCAACGGCACGTTCGTGATCGCCGACACGGGCTTCTTAAGCATCACGGAGAATTTTGCGCCCAGTTCAGGTGTAATTAGCGCGCAGAATCCTCCTCTGACGGGCGCCTGGGCGGTGGAAATCCCGGGCGCCGGAGCATTGGCAAACCTTCTCAATGTGAGCGGCTCCGGTGCGACGGTTTCTGTTCGCGCGGCGCCAACGGCGATGGTCGAAAACACGGCTTGTCCTGATTTCTCAACGCAAGCCTCGTTTCTATATGTGACCGTGCCTAACGCGGGCCTTACTCGCGACACCGCGGACTATGGAAGCGTGACCATCAGCGTGCAAGGTTCGGCGGTCAATTTCGATGCGCAGCCATTCCTGGTTGGAGGTCTGCAGCAAGCCGCTTCGAGCGTGACTGGCGGTTGCTCGGATACAGTCCTTGGCGCGCTGACAGCCTATCCTCTGAATTCTTTCGGAACCGTTTCCAATTTAGAACTGATCGGAATTGCACCGTCAGGCCTTTTGGCAAGTAGTTTTGAATCTGGGGTTTCGGGTAGCTCCGCTGGCGCTTTCGGCGGGGGGACGGGAGCAATCGGTGTGGCCGTGCCCTCCGCGCCGGTAGATGTTAGCGCTGTTATTCACTCGCAGTACAACGGCTTTATATACGCGCCACTAAACAGAGTTACCGAAAATTACGATATCACCGTTCTGGCTTCCGCATTCGGGAATCATGCTGCGACGTCCCAGGCATGTTCCGCGCTTCAGGCCTCACTGGAGGCCAACAACGGGCAAGGCGCTAAGACTGTTCCCGTGCTTCCTTCCGCGAATAGCCTCTATGGCGGAGAGTTCCTTAGCAGCACCAGCAGCGGTAACGTCAACGATCCGACGGGAGCAACCGGCTCTGAAAACTGTGATGTGGTGATCGATCTCGGCGAACAGGATTCGACAAACAATGGCTTGTTTCCGAATGCCACGGTGTTTATCGGGTCGAATTATCCTCCCTACAGCGCCTCCAACCCTTGGCTCTGCTTTGACACAGGATCCACTTGCGCTGTTTCCTTTCCGGCAGCTGCGGTTGTTGGAAACGTGCAAGGGCAATACGTAATTCTCGTGGTCGCGAGCGCCGTGTCCAGCCCCGCGGCTCGACTTCCGGATAATTTTGGTGGCCGGCCGGCCCAGCCTGTCGGCATTTACCTGTTCCAGAAAACGCCATGAAGCCGCATATTTAACTTTGAAGGAAACCGCCAAGAGACAAACTTCGAATCCTGGTTCGGATCGTTCACTTCGTTAAACGAGATCCGCGCGCGAACCAAGTTTGTTCGATGCGGTTGGAACAAATCAGACTGCGCACCGGTCTTGAGATTCCCGGGCCTTTTGCATTTGTCTCTTGTGCCTTGCCGATTGTTTCTGAACTTTATTGTTGTGTCCCTTGAAAACTCCTTGCTAGATCCGTTGACACGATGGTGAGACGTTACCGTGCCTTCCCGTCCGATCTTTGCAAGGTCCGCGTGTGTTCACACCCGGATGACTATAAGTTTTATCTATAATTGATTTCACATTGATAATAATTAAAAAAGGCGCAAGTACAAGTAGAGGCGTGTGGCACAGAGCAGCTCTGGCTCGGAGCGCAGCGAACTGTGTTGAGTTCGTTGCTCCGGCTGCTCGTGCTGCCCTTACGTACAGGTCACGGAAGGGCTTCCTCAGCCCGCTCTTCTGCGGCGTGGTCATTTCACTTAGTACAAAAAGGAGAGGATATGAAAGTAACGAAGTACCTTGTGGTACTCGCGATTGCTTTCTTCGCAATCGTGAGTCTCTCGAACGCTCAGACCGTCGCGTTTCTTGGCGGCGGCTCGTCAGCCTTGTTCGTGGAACTGGGACAGGCTGCGGCCACATACGAGGCAGGCATTGGCACGCCCTGTATTTGGACCCAGGGCAAGAGCGCCAACATACTTGCCAGGGATAACAGGACTAGTACGCCCACCGACGAAGAAGGAAACATCTGGGTTGTATGGAACGCGGGCACTGGATCATGTGCTTCGCCCGCCGGTACATATAACATTTACTCCTACATGTCGCTGGATTCGGTCTTAGGGGACAGGTGCTACTTCGAAGTGGATTCGAGTGGAACCGCTGGATGCGTGCAGATCATGACGATCGCCGCTGGCACTGCTGGCGCGAGCAAACTCTGCTACCCGACATCATCAAGTTGCGGGTCCTTTGGGGACACGGCTGGAGGTATTCCGGCGTCAGTGATTTCCGCGCTAAACAACCAGCATTGGTTTGTGGCCGGCACAGATATTCGTCCGGAGGACGCCAAATTCGCCACTTACCGGATGTTGCAGCCTTGCGGAACGAGCATTTGGCGGCAACCATTTGACCAAGCGCTGCGCCAAGTGTACGGTCTTGGGTACCAAACCTCGACCTCCGGCGTCGGCACACCAGTTCAAAGCTATTACAGCTCGTCCACTTTTCACGTGCTCGATTTCAACATCACAGGCAATGATCCCATCAATACGTCAGCGACAGTACCCAGCTACACCGTTTCAACGGTCGGCGCACAGCCAATCGTTGTTGCCGTTAGCCCCGCGGGCGGCACGGGCATTGGCGCAGCAACGGACGCGCCCTCCTGGGTCTTGATGCTTTATTACATGGGCGTCCTCGGCCGGGCTACGGACTTGATCGGCCCCACAACCGCGGCTCCAATAACAACGCTGGTCCGCGAACCGCTCTCCGGAACCTACAACGTCTTTGAGTATAGCGAGGTTAACAACAATCAATTCCATGGTTCTCAGGACGACTTCAATTGCCCCGCCAATGGCGGTCCGAGTGTCTATTCCAATCCTATGAATCTTCAGGCTACCAATGGGCAAATCCTGGCTTATAGGAGGCGCGTCATTGGCACAAGCGAAATGGTTGCGCAAATCCAGGCTGGGACTTCTTCAGACCAGCGCCTTGGCTACTTCTTCTGGAGCGCTGGGAACGCTTCCGCGTTCACGACGGCAAATGGGAAATACCTGACCGTCAACGGCGTCGACCCGCTTACGAGTGGCTATACCGATGGTGTTTTTCCTGGCGTCGACTCGAACCACCCGCTCAGCAACGTCACCTTCAAGTATCTGAACCAGGGTGACTATCCGATCTGGTCCGCACTGCGCTTGGTGAGTAAGTCTCCAACACCTGCTGGCGTCACCAATCTTATCGCAGCAGCGCAAACACTCAATTCCACCCAGTATGACTTCATCCCTCTGTCGAACCTCAAGGTGTGGCATTCCCATTATTACCTGCCCATCCTTGGCCTGGGCACTGCTGCTAACGGCGCCGGAATCGCCGGCACGAACGACCTTTGCGCCACGACCGGTGCCTATGGGGAACTGGGCGGTGATGCGGGTGGTTCGAACATCCTGAAGCAGGCCAACGCCGATTTCTGCGCGGATTTCGGAAGCGTTACCGGCCTCATTCTCGGGACCAACTAACTAAGAATCGAAACCACATTACGCCTTGCCGTTTGTGATCGGAACGAGGGCAGGCCAGATTACAAGGCCAGCCCTCGTCCGTTTTTCCTGCTGCAACAATGCTGTGATAGGAACAAGCGGGTGAGAATGGATCGGCAGAGACAACTCAAGCGTCGAATAATTATCACAGGAGATCATATGCGTATCGGGAGCATTTATCTGTTCTTTTTGGCCTTTCTTGCCATACCCAACGGGGCATGGGCCAAACAAGAAGGTGCGGCGAACAACAAAAAAGCGGACGTCCAGATAGACGGGAAAGCTGTTGCGGAGCCGCCAGGGGAAAGCTGGGCAGTGCTCGACGACCTCAAAACCGGCTTGCTGCCCGCAGCGGCAGCCATTGTGGGACGGGACGAGCAGGCAGATTTTGTCCGCGAATTCGTTCGCGTGCAGTGGCGGCTGCATGATCCCATCGACCTGTGGATCAGTCGTCCGAAGGTTGCAGGGAAAGTCCCTGTTGTCCTGTACCTCTATAGCTATTCCGACGCCAACGACCGCTTCCGCGACAACGGGTGGTGCAAGCGCGCCACCGCAGACGGATTTGCGGCCGTTGGTTTCGTCTCCGCTTTAACGGACTATCGATTTAAAACCCGGCCCATGAAGCAGTGGTTCGTCAGCGAGCTGCCCGAGTCCCTGGGGAGCAGCGTGCATGATGTGCAGTTGATTTTGAACTACTTGGCGGAGCGGGGAGACATGGACATGGACCATGTAGGCATGTTTGGCATGGGTTCCGGCGCCACGATTGCGATTCTGGCGGCACACGCTGATTCCAGAATTGGGACCCTGGATCTTCTCGACCCGTGGGGCGATTGGCCTGACTGGTTCCGGGATAGCCCGGTGGTGCCAAATGGTGAGCGCTCAAAGTATCTGAGTCCTGAATTTTTGAATTCCGTTGTAGCGTTCGACCCCGTTGCCTACCTGCCATCTCTAAGAACGCACAGCCTTCGCCTGCAGCAGACGTTGAGCGAACCCATCACACCGGGCATTGCTAAAGAGAAGATCGCAACTGCCATGCCGGTCCGCACGACATTGGTAAGGTATGCGAATGCTCAGGATCTTTTGAAGGCTTGGAAGACGACGGGATTATCGGGTTGGATCAAGCAGCAAATGCGCCCGCAGACATCGAATGGCGGTCAAGAGGATCGGGGAGCAGCTCTAAGTCACGGTCGGTAACGAGATGGAATGTTCAGTTGTTCCTTCCCAACCCTGCTTGTACCGGCGATGTTACGCGGTGCGTAGCGCGCGGTTACTGTTGATCGTGTTTTGACGATTGCCTGGATAGATGCCCGGAGAAAAGAGCGTCTGAGCAGAGTTGTTGACTCGCGCCAAGCAAGCGTTTGTTTATGGAGTTGGAGGCGGCTGCGTGACGGAAACGTGTAATCGGAACGCCGTTCTGAAATACCGTCCGGATATAGACGGGCTCAGAGCTGTAGCTATTCTGAGTGTCTTGGCGTTTCATCTGTCACCTTGGAGGGTGTCCGGGGGATTTGTAGGTGTTGACGTTTTCTTTGTAATTTCCGGTTATCTCATCAGCGCAATCGTATTCTCGGAGATTGCGTCCGGCCGTTTTTCGGTTCTTGCGTTCTATGAGCGGCGGGTTCGGCGAATCTTCCCGGCGCTATTCGTCATGCTGATTGCGGTCAGCGCGGTGATCGGCTTCTTCCTGCTCCCGAACGAACTCGTTGATTATTCGAAATCCGTCATTGCGGCCACCACTTCTTCCTCGAACCTCTATTTCTGGCGGCATTCGGGCTATTTTGATTCGCCGACGTCAAAGCCGCTGCTGCACACGTGGTCCCTTGCGGTCGAGGAGCAGTTCTATATTCTGTTTCCAATTTTTCTTGTGATTACGCGCCGGTTCTTTGCGCAACGGCTAAAACACTGCGTCGTGATTCTGCTTTTTGCTTCGCTCGCAGCAAGCGTGGCGACGTTGCATTACAACATGTCCACCGCGTTCTACATGCCCTACGCACGAGCGTGGGAGCTACTTATGGGAACGGTCATTGCTCTTGGGTTTTTTCCGCGCCTTCAACCTGCGCTGGTGCGGAATGGCGTTGCCCTGTTGGGGATTGCAATGATCGGTTACTCGGTCTTGCGGTATAGCCCGCAGACGCCTTTCCCGGGACTGGCTGCAGTCGTTCCTTGCATTGGGTCAGCCCTGATCATTGGCGCCGGGGAATCAGGTTCGACACTGGTTGGCAAGGCGCTTGCCTGGCGTCCGATGGTCTTTATCGGGCTAATTTCGTATTCCCTCTATCTTTGGCATTGGCCTGTGATCATTTTGAATAATCTGGGGTTGTCGGCCGATGTGAGCGCTTTCGTGCCTCAGAGATGGGCATTTCATCTGTTGTTGCAAAAAGGCAATAAAGCAATAGAGCTTCTGCTCTGGTTTGTGCTGGCCTACCTATCCTGGAGGTTTGTCGAGCGTCCGTTCCGCGGCCATGCGCGGCGAATTGAGCGGTGGCCCCTTTTTGCTCTCTCCGCGGCGGTCATGGGAGTGCTGCTTCTGTCCTCAGGGGCGGCGATTTATGCAAGGGGTTTCCCGGGGCGCTTCCCGGGTCGCGCAGTACAAGTTGCATCTTTCCTTTCGGCCGGGGACTCAACTCTCGGGCAATTGGGCGATTGTGTGATTACCGAGGATAATCGGGCCGCCGTTTTTGACAATAGCCACTGCCTAGAGAGGACTGCCGGGAAGGAGACCTACCTGCTGCTCGGCGACAGCCATGCCAGAGCACTGTGGGACGGTCTGAAGACGTCGCTGCCGGACTCGAATGTTCCGGTAGCCGCCGTGTGGGGCTGCAGCCCTTCGATTCACCCCGAAGGCAGCCCGCTGTGCGAGCAGATGATGGATTTCATATTTCAGAAATACCTACTGTCCCAGGCGATCCAAGGGCTGCTCGTGGAAGCGCGCTGGAACTCGAAAGATCTGAATGGCGTGGGCGAAATTGTCGCTTGGGCCAAGACGCACGGCATAACCGTAATCGTCTTTGGCCCGGTGGCTGAGTATGATGCACCATTGCCCAGGCTTCTAGCGTATTCCATAGCTTGGAATAAGCCAGACTTGGCCCAGCAGCATCGCTTGGCCCATCCGCACGTCATGGATGCGGAGATGCGGAACTTGGCCGAGAACAGGTGGCATGTTTTCTACGTATCTCTCTATCAAGCGACTTGTGAAAATGATCGTTGCCTTGAATATGCCGACGAAAAGAGTGGAATTCCGCTATTGAATGATGCGGACCATTTGAGCGAAGACGGTTCGAGAGTTCTGGTCCGCCGATTGTTTCGTCTTGGCGAACTGGATTGTCTCAATGACAAGCTTCCTAGCGAATAGTGAGTGCCCTTGGTCTGCCCGGGGAATCGGCACCCGCGGTGATGTGGTACCTCGGCATCGAAGGAGCGTGGTATTGCGCGAGGGAGGAAGCCTATGTCGGAGCAGATTGTCAGCGCGCCGCGCCAGATTGAATTGTAAAGGGTTTGTTACCGAGTATTGTTTCCCGGTTCACGGAAAGTTTTTAGGATTTGGGCAGCCAATTTCCTTTATTGAGGTTCAGGTTCAGGTGGAGGTCGGCCTGAGTCTCTTCGCTCAGCCTCAGAATTGCGGCGGCTAAACCCTTAATCGTCAAGAATTAGTGTTCGGCTTTTGGCAGCGTGCGTTGGTCCGCCCGCTGCGAAGCGAAATTCATATGGGAAAGGGCGTGATGGGATTATGAATTGTTTGCATCGGAGCGAAGGAAAGTCGGCCTGTTTTGAGCGAATTGGCGCAATCGAAAAGACTCTTGAAACTGGTGGACGAATGAAACAACACTCCCCCTGGAGCCTTTGCTTTTGCGCATTTCTGCCGTTTGTGGTTGGTCTGACCGCTTTTCTTGGCATGGCAGGGTGTTCGGCAAACACCACGAAAGATTCGCAGACGCCCCTCATCTCGGTGGCCATCACCCAAGCCCCACCTTCTTCCTTGCTAGTAGGCAACAGCGCGCAGGTTTCAGCCACGGTGTCTAACGATGTTGCCAACGCGGGTGTGGACTGGGTCGCAATGTGCAGCAGCGCTCCCAATTGCGGATCCTTTTCGCCGTCACACACAGCAAGTGGCGCCACCACCGTCTTTACTGCTCCTCTTTCTGTCCCCGCGAAAAATACTGTGGCCGTCACCGCTCTTTCTACCACCGATCGCAGCAAAGCCTTCTCCGCCAATGTCACCATCATCTCCACCGTCACTGGGGTCACCATTACTCAAGCTCCGCCCGCCTCCGTGCCTGCAGGAGCCACTATAACTCTGGCCGCTACCGTGGCAGGGGATCCAGCGAATGAGGGCGTGGACTGGAAGGCGTCGTGCACTACGGCAGTGGGTACGGCAGATTGTACTCCCCCTGGCTTCCACTCGGCAGCCGGGGGCACCGCAACGTTTTCCGTACCGGGGTTGATCGGTACTCCCCTCGTCACTGTGGAAAGTGTGACCATTACGGCGTTTGCAACTGCGGACCACAATTACAGCGCTTTCATCTCATTTACAGTGACTGCTGCCATTTCGATCAACATTACGACGGGGCCCCCGAGCACACTGCTGACAAATGCCACTGCAAATGTCATAGCGGTAGTTTCGAACGACACCACGAACGCCGGGGTCACCTGGCAGGTGAGCTGCTATGCGAATCCTTGCGGTTCTGTTTCTCCCACTCAGACTGCCAGCGGTGCAGCAGCAATCTTCACTGCTCCACCCACGGTCCCAACCACCAATCCCGTCGTGACGATTACGGCATGGCCGACGGCGACCGGAGCCAAGGTGAATGCCACCGCCAGCGTGACAATTGTCGCCCCCATATCCATTCAGATCACTCAGGGAGTGCCAACCGGCTCCATGGTCGCAAACAGCGGTGCGCCCCTGGTGGCCACGGTGAGCAATGACCCAGAGAACGAGGGAGTGGACTGGACGGTTACCTGCGGCAGCCCCGGGGCAGGGGCGTGTGGAACGTTTTCTCTTTCTCCGCCGCATACAGCCAGCGGGGCCTCCATCACGTACAACGCTCCCGCTTCTGTGCCGGCGGGTAACACGGTCACGGTTACAGCAGCCTCAACTACGGACCCAACTAAGACGGCCACCGAAACCGTCACCATTACTGCTGGTGTGCCTCCCGACAGTCTGTTATTGGGCCAGTTTGTCATGTTGCTGAGTGCCAAGAACTCCGTCAACGGTCCATTTGTCCTCGGCGGCGTCTTAAGTGGAGATGGAACCGGTGACATCACAGGCGGTGCTCTTGATTTGGTAGATGCGTCGGGAAATGCTTCGTCGTCGGTCCCAGTGATCTCTACGAGCACGTACTCTCTTGGGCCTGACGGGCGCGGCCAGATTCATTTGTTGGTCGATACCGGCCCTCTAAACGGCAGTTTCGGAGTAAACGGCTCGGGGGCAATTACTTTGAGTGTTGTTTTTGTAACTCCGCAACATGCTTTACTCAGTGAGACCGACAGCTTCGGAAGCGGAACGGGAACTCTCGATCTGCAGAATGCGGCCGATTTAGCCTCATTCCGAAGCGGTGCGTGGCTCAACGGAATCTACTCGTTGCAATTGTCTGGCGTAGAGGCATCTAGTCCCTATCCGGGCTATTTCCTGGCGGGTGCGGTGACAATCGATTTTTCGGTAAGCTCGTATTCGTATGTCATGGACCAATCGGCCAACGGGGCAATCACGAGCGTGCCCTTCTCTACTGTCTCACACAACCTAGGTATCTCACGAGATCAGGATGGCGAGGCGACGTTGGCTTCCGTCAATTTGGGCCTGCCAACAGCTTTCAATTTGGATGCGTGGTTAATTGACGCAAGTCATTTCGCGGTCACGGATTGGAGAGACTCGTTCTCCGGTACACCTCCGGTCATTGTCGCCGGCTACCTCACCGTGCAGCCATCATCCCCCTCCGTTTCCGGAACGTATGCGTTCACCGAAGCGGGCGCCACCACCGCAGCCCAGCCGCAGGTGGCGGGAGGAATCCTTGCGTGCGGTTCAACGGGCACACTGGATGTTGTTCCGCTTGGCGGCACGGGGTTGAGCAATCAGCCTATTAGCGCTGCTTGCGTGGCACCCTCGAATGGGCGAAGCCTGATCGCGATCTCGGGCGGCACAACGGCTGGCATCAAGCAATTCGCTGCTTATCCGACCTTGGACCGAGGGCTTTACCTCATCGAACTCGACGGGGGTGCAGCCGGAACTTCCGGTCCTTCCGGTGCGGGTGTGGCACTACAACAAACCTTGTCCACTCCCATATCCGATTCTGCTTTCAGCGGCAAATATGCTTCGAATTTCGTCGCCAATACTGCGCTCGGCTCTGAAATATTTGCTGCTCAAATTGTACCCGACGGCGTTTCCGCGGTTTCCGGAGCGGCGGACGTAAACTCCTTCAATGCCACCGCCGCCCCGCCAGCTGGCTCTCCGTCGTCCGACGCAACCCTGTCCGGGTCGTTTACCACTAGCACCGACGGGCGTTTCCCGCTGACGCTCACGTTCGCGCCCGCCACTGGACAACCGGCGCCGGAAATCACGACCTTAAACCCAGCCTGTTATATCGTTGACGCCAATACTTGCCTGCTCCTCGGCTTGGACGCAAGCGCGCCCGGCACTGGCATCCTGCAATTGCAGAACACGGGCCTCTAGCGCGCATCCCCCGATAGCTTAGCCGCGAACGCGGATGCTCCCGACTGTTCCTTCCGACCAGCAACCAGCTATCTCATTCAGCGGCAGCTTCATGATGCGAAACGAGGAGGTTCCGTGCCTGCACGTTCTCTCTCCCCAGCGTTGATCTTTGGCTTCGCTCTGACTTGTTCCATTCCACTCCCGGCACAGTGTTTCGCTCAGGAGAGCTCGCGTGCTGCAATTACTGGACCCAATATGGAGACGGTGGACTGCCCGCCCCTCGCTGCTTTCCCGCAGTTGGCGATGACCGTTGTGGTGTCATGCCAGAGAACGGATTCCGTCGAACTCACTGTGCCCCTGAAACCGGATGCTCAGGGCCGTGGCCGGGAGAAAACAATACGCGGTAAATATGAATTTCGCGAATATCGTTTACCTCAAATAGACCAGCAGGAATACGCGTTTGACAGCCTAATGCAATTGATTCCGATGGCGGGGTTCACCGTCAAATACTCAGCCCGCCCCTCGATAATCACCGCGCGGAATGGTGACACCTGGGTTCTCATTAGCGTCAGCGACGATTCTTACAACGTAAGTGTGGTCCATGACTCGCAAACAGGCTGCACGCGGGTCAACAACGCGGAAGAAATATCTCGTGAAATGGAAGCCCACAATCGCGTCGCTATTTATGGAATTCAATTCTCTCCCCAGAACCAGATCATTGAAGAAAAAAGCTCCGAAATTCTCAACGAGGTACTGAAATATATCAAGCAGAATCCCGCTCTCCCTTTCCTCATTGAGAGCCATAAGACCAGTAACAAAGGCACTGAGGAGGACGACTTCGAAATCACCAGGGAACGAGCAAATGCACTTGTGGACTGGCTCATTGCACACGGCATCCCTGCGGTACGTCTTCAAGCTAAGCCGTTCGGTCGAATGCAGCCGCTCGGCGAGAATGACACGCCCATGGAGATTCGTTGTAACGAGAGGATTCAACTATCGAAAGCTGGTACGGTCAACTAGCTGTCAGGTGGGCTCTTGAATTGTCCATGATCAGGAGGCCAGATTTCGGCTCGCATGTTTCCGCCGCAGCCGTCTTGCCTTGGCAAGCAGATTCCCTCGCGCCAGAAGCATCTTCGCCGATCGGTGCGCCAGGAAAACAAGACTGAAAATCAGATTGAGCCCAACTCCCTGCAGTGTGCGCGCGTATACGTACACGGTGCTTTGCTGGGTGATCGAACTGCTCAACAGCGACTTCAACTCCGAATCACCAGGGCCAAAATCGATCTCCAGGATGCCATGTTTCTCCCGGCAATCGCAAAGTTCCCCCAAGCTGCGCACCAGCAGGTACATCCCCGGCGAATACGAAGCAAATTGGCGATCGTAGGCCATGTAATCCCCCGTCAGAATCCCGCCATACACCTCGCCGGCAAAAAAGGCGCAGGGTTTGCCCCCGACGTATAAGATGCACAACCGCAGCCGGCCCTTGGAACCAGCCAAGTCCCACCATCCCCGTAGCTCCGGCGTGTCCTGGAACCCAACTCCTAAGCCGCGCTGGTAAGACCGCTCCGCAATGAACTCCAAATCCCGGTAAATTACCGGCGACGCTTGCCGGTACCACTGGCAGAAAACATCACCAGAGAAATCCCTGACCAGCTTGCGTTCTTTTCGCAGGTAATTGGCTTTTCGCTTGGCAGAAACCATTTCGTACAGCGCCTCCGAACTCCCTGGTAATCGCAAGCGATAATGATTCTGCTGCTCCCAACAGAACCCTCGTTCCAGCCTCCGTGGCAATGCGCCCAACGTATGACACAGTTGTGAATTCGCAGCCAGACGTTCGCATACGGCTACGTCCGCTTCGCCGCACCGCAGTGTTTTGAGGACTTCCTCCACCAACGCTTCGGTTGTATCTTTGGCTGTGCTTCCTCGCCATCCTCCGTAAACGACGTTCAAGAGTCGCACCCGCGGGGTCGGCAACTTCAGGTAACCCAGCCGTATCGGAATTCGCCGCTTTTCCAGCCTGCTAATTAACATGGCCTCGGGGACATTTCCCCGATATGCTACCCACACTTGCGGCCGGAGGACTTCGGCTTGCATTCCCGCGAAATGCAGAAAATAATCCAGATCGGAATCGCGGGTTCCGGGCCAATTCCACAATTCCCGGTGCTCCCGAATTTCGTCTACCGTTTTTAGTGTTTTGACCGATAACAACGGCGCACCACGCCATGACTTCAGTTGGCCCGTCATCCATCAAATACCACAGATACTCACGCCAACCAATACAGGAACACAGGCTTAATGAACGCACAACAAAGGGACGCCCTGGTGGAGTAGGTCTTTGTCGCGCCTATCATGTCCCCACATGGAGCGACGTGTTGAGATGCTCATCAACATCAACATAAGCGGGAGAAAGTGTCGCAATTCGGATCCTCGTCTTTATTTGCCTGATTCTGAACGGAAATTGAAAGTGTCAGTTTTCTCGCCCGCCTGCAACGAATGGATGCACAAGGTTGTCCAGGTAGGCCCGCACTGATAGATCTGCTGAGCGGGCAGATCCTCTGGTTGCACTATATAGTGTCCCAACTCCACGGCCGAGGTTTGCTCGAACTTGCTCATCACAATGCGGTTCCCTTGAAGCGCCCGAACTCGGAATGCATTCGTAGCCGCCTCATAGTTGCCGTAACTGAAACACTGGCCAATGCACGCCTCATCCACGATGTGGAGGCTTGAAAAGCGGTAGTTTCGCGGCTGATGGATGGTAAAAAGAATGCGTTCTCCCGGCGGGACGGTCCGAACCAACTGCTCGGCTTGCTGTTCCATACTGCTCAGCTTGCCCGTGTCGTGGTACAAGAGAGCGAAGAAAAGAAGCGAGGCCGCCAACAATGCAGGAAAGTGCCATTTCCTTTGCTTTGCGCAGGCAATTAAGCCGCACAGGAGCACCGCGGATATGGCGGTGGTGCGCTCGGCTATAGCACGCAAAGGCGCCGTAATCTGGGAAGAGTAAATGACATCGGGCAAAAGAACAACACAAGCTTCCACAACGATATAAAGCTGCAACAAAACAAGGCCCCTGGCAAGGAAACCAGCGTCTCTACCGCGACCCAATAGATCCCGACCGATTGAAATAACCGTGAATAACGCCAGCCCCGCCACGGGAACCGCATACAGTTTCGTCAGAACCATCTGGTCAAATCCATTATAGAAAACGACGGAATGGGCTGGGGGTTCCACGCGGTAATGGTGGCGCAGGTACCAGCCTGTGGTGGCCAGAATTCCGAGCGACGCTGTAGCGATTGAGAAGTACAACCGGCGCGGTAAAGCCTCGGCAACTCCAATACTCGCAACTGCACCTGCAAACCACGCGAATCCAAACGGGTGAGCGATCGCAATGATGGGCGAGAGGACAATTGGGACAATTCTCCGCCAGCCCCTTTGACTCCAAAAAAACGATATCCCAGCGAACGCCAAGCCCAGGGAAAGATAGTAGTTGCAAAAACCGCTTTGAAAGGTCCAGCCAAACGTCACCATAGCAAGTAGTGGGGTGATAACCCAAGCTGGGCGCCGGCTAGCCACAGATACGAAAGAAAACGCAGCCCAAAAGAACAACAGTGCGGTCACGTAAACAGCAATTTTTCCGGCAAGATGAATCGGCAGGAAACTGGCGAAGGCCTCCAGCATCCAATCAAATAGAACATTTGTCCATTGCGCGGAAATCCATAGACCCGGCGCTTGGCCACACCTTGCCAATTGAACAAGCCAGGCATTGTAGAGATGACTCCCAAAATCGCCGGCGACCAGGGCCTCGTGCCAAAAACACGGCACCAGCAGTGCAACCGAAACGGCCAGAACCTTCAACCAGTTTTCACGAGACATACCTGACCGACTCCCTATCCGTAAACACACAACCTCTCCCGCCAAGAGTCCGTAGTCGCCCAGCTGTCGACTGGTTTTCTTGCCCAAGCCGCTTTCCGAAACTCTGCAAACCGAGAGCAGAAGTCGCCAGGCGGTTCAATGCGACAGTCGTCTAAGAACACCGAGCTCGCATGGTTGGTCTACAGCCGGTTTCAAAACTCCTTTGAGTGCTTTTAGAATCGGCGGATTAGAAACGGCAAAAGGACGTTTTGAAACAGCGCCTAAGCAAGTCCGTGGCGGGCAGAATGGCCGGCATCCGTAAGTCTTTTCGGTTGGGGCTTTGCATAATGAGCCCGCGGAACAAGGCACGCAACACAAACCTTTACCGAATATTTGTTAAGCTGTGATTAATAACAGATGTCAGCAGAGAGCAACCGGCGACAAGCACCCGAACTTGGAATTCCACGTTTGTTTCTCGCAACGAGAAAAATCGGCAGATTAGGTTCCGGCCCTGCACGTCGTCAACGGCGCATCACTTGGATGCGTTCGGTTTCCTTGGCTCTCCGACGCTAGGGCTGGCTTCCGATGCTGGGGAAACTAGTGCAATTCGAGCTTTCTGTCGCGCTTGCTCCCGTATCGTTTCAGCTAGCAGGTTTGGCGGTTTTTGTGGAGATCGCGGCCCGAGCGGCTGGTAGGATGAGGCGCATGAATGACCCTCGACATTTGCACGCCAGCTTTGACGCCTGCGAAGAGGGAAGCGCAAATCAAGGTTGTCAGGATGAACTTGTCAGAGCGGATTCAAACTACTGTGGCTTGGGGAGGGAGGTGAACCTTCTCCTTATTGTCCCTTTTTGGGCCAGGCTGAAAAGCCAAACTTTCCCCAAGTGCTTGAAAAAAATGGCGGGGACGACGAGACTCGAACTCGCGACCTCTGCCGTGACAGGGCAGCGTTCTAACCAGCTGAACTACGTCCCCGCGGTCATGCGACGCGGAATGGTGGGCAGTGCAGGGCTCGAACCTGCGACCTCCTGCTTGTAAGGCAGGCGCTCTAACCAACTGAGCTAACCGCCCTTCCTGCTCACATTGGTTCATCCTACAGGAACCCTCGTAAAGCGTCAACGTAACCTCGCATCTCCTTGAAAATCTATCACTTTTCTTGCGAATTTCCTCCGCAACCAGTAGACTGAATAGTTCATAAATCAATCGAGGACCGCTGCTGACATGCTGCTGAACCGCGACTATGCCGGCCACATGGCCTCCGAAGTCGTCAAGAAACTTGTGGAAGGCAATCTGGTCGAAATCAAGGAGAAGGATCTGGAAGCCGTCGTCACCCGTGTCCGCCTCCGCATGATGGAGGAGATCACCGTCGAGGACAAGATCAACGAGGAGGTCCGCAACATCCTCACGCAATACCAGGACGAAATGCGCCGCACTGGGGTCTCTTATCAGGAGATGTTCAAGAGAGTGAAAGGCCAGATCGCCCGCGACCGCAAACTCATCTTGCGCTAGGGAAGGGCACAGGGACGACACAGAACCATGCGACTGAGCCGCGAAAAAATAGTCCGCATCTCCCACCAGATCGTCGATCTCCTTGTCCAGAGCAACGAAGTCGAGTTCATTGAGGACCGCGACACCATCCGCCAGCACGTCGTGCGGACCCTCACCAACGTTCTCAAGGAGGAAGAGAAGCTCGAACTCGAGGTCCGCAAGCGCATCACGTCGCAGAAGAAGGAAATCCTCGAAGGCAGCGAGGAATGGGACATCCTCTTCCGCAAATACTATTCCGAAGAGCTCCGGCGGCAGGGCATCTCCGCTGGTCCGGAAGAACATCAGAAAGCCGGGCACCGTTAGAGCCGTTCCATCTCTTTTCCCCTAACTGTTCAGATGGTTCGCGACTCACGATCCGGGGGCTGGGCCATTCTACTTTTTGGCCAATTTCGTTGGAACGGCACAAGACTCGTGTGAGCCTTGCCCGTTTGCAGATGACAAATGGGTAAGAAAAACCGACTCGTGGGACTCGTCATTCACATCGTGTCATCCCGGGCGTACACTCAAACTGTACGGGAGGCCGCCATGGACAAACCGCGCCACCCTCAAGTCATTCAGCCTTGGAAAACCCGGCAAACTCAGAAATCGAAGTCGAACGCGCTCCGCGCTATCGACCTTCGCCGGACACCTGGCAGGAAGCCCGCTCCGCAGAAACACGGCTGAACCGCAAGAAAAAAGGGCGACCTCAGGTCGCCCCTTGTACTCTCTCGAAAAATGTCTTTTACGCCAATCAGATCAAGGCGAAGTCGAGTCATCCGAATCCGGCCTCCGCTTGAGAGTCGGCCGGTCGTCGTCGCTGCTGTTGGGATCGGCCTGGCCCTGCTTGTTTTTGTCTGTTTGCTCGGTCTTGGTGCGCAATGTCGGTTTGCCGGGGCCATTGTCCTGCACCTTGCGTGCAAACATCACATTCCGTAGCCGCGCCTTCACGGCATCGAATTCCGATGTCGTGACGATATACTCGTCCTTCTCCGGCAATATCCGGGCAATCTCCTTCTGCGCTTCCTCAATTCGTTCCGGCGTTGGCGGGTGCGTCGAGAACATTTTGGGGATGGTTCCCGGCTGGCGTTTTTCATCGGCCTGAATGCGTTCAAAGAAAGTCACATAGGAGTTCGGATCGTACCCGGCCTTGTACATGTATTGGATGCCGAGGAAGTCGGCTTGTCGTTCCGCGTCGCGCGAGAATTTCAGGAAGGTGAGCGGAATGGCTAGATTCATGCCCTCGTATATGCCGTACCCGGCCCAGCCATAAGGCACAAATATCATCGCCGCCATTGCGCCGATCTGCATGATGTCCGCCTTGGTGGCCTGCTTCGTGCCGTGCCGTGCGATCACGTGCGAAATCTCGTGCGCCATAACGCCCGCGAGTTCGGATTCCTCCTGCGCCCGCAGGATCAAGCCGCTGTTCACATAGAAGAACCCGCCCGGCAAAGCGAAAGCGTTCACTGCATCGGAGTCGATCACCTTGATGGTGAAAGGCACTTGCGCGTCGGAATTGCGCACCAGGTTCTGCCCCACGCGGTTCACGTATTCGGTGACCACAGGGTCATCAATCAGCTTCGAGTGCCGCTCCACTTCCTGCGCCAATTGCTTGCCCAAAGCGATTTCGTGTTCCAGCGAGTAGAAGTTCACGCCTTTGCCGATGTTCCGGTTTCCGATGGCGTCCACGTCTTCCTTCGAATTCTTCGGGTGTACCGTCTGCTGCTGCTGTACAGGTTGATCTGTACTCGATTGCCCGGAATTCGTCGACGGTGTCGCGGGCTGCGCGCTGGACTGATCCGGGCACCCCTGCCCGTTCGGGTTCGTCTGCTGCGTCTGTGTTGTCTGCTGCGATTGGGTTGTCTGGGGCGTCTGGGTTGTCTGATTTGTCTGGGGCGCCTGAGTTGTCTGCGTCGCTTGTCCCTGTGGCTGGGGGCACGGGTTCCGTGATTGGGTCTGCGCTGGGGTGGGACTTGCCGGGGTTTGGCTTTGCGCCCCGGCAATGGCAGGCCACGCCATTAAGCTCACTGTTAGAAGCACGCCAAAGCCAAAATCCAAAGACTTTCGCATCCTTCCTACCTCCCCCCATCTCATTCGCAGTATACACCCGTGGCTCGCTCAAAACCTGTACCTGACGTAGGATGTGCCCACCTCCCAGAAGGTTTCCTACCCCCTGCTGCGGGCGAACCGTAAGGGGGGTAACTTGTGTTCAACGGACAGTTGACACTTCTTTCCGGGGTATCTACAGTCATTGGAGACGATGACCGCGCGAAAAATTCAGATTGGTCAGCTTTGGAAGAATTTAGAGACCGGGGAAACTTTCCTCGTTACCCGCGTCTATACCGAAGCCCTCAGCACAATTGCCGTCCTTCGAAAATCCGGCGCGGAAGAACAACGCCAGTTGCGCATCAAGATTGAGCGCACTCCCGCGGGCCAGAACCTCCCCGGGTTCGTTCCCGCCACGGAAGACGATTCCATCTAATCCAGGCACCTCAGATCGATCGCACCGGCAGTGCCACGATATCATCCACTGCCATTAACTCCTTCTGCAGAAAGGGTTCCCCGTAGTTCACGCCGATCATCTGTCCGTAATGCCGCGCCAGAAGGTCCATCTTCGGATCCAACTCATCAATGGCCAAGTACACTTTTTGCTTCCGCTTGCTCTTCCCGGGTCGAAACTGTGATCCATAGGCCAGGATCGCCCGCCGCCGCTTTTCGTATTGTTTCGTGATATCAACAATGAACGTCGGCGGCATGCCTTCAAACGACGTGGCGTAGAGAATCTTGAACGGCCGGTAGGGCTCCCCTTCGATCGGCAACTGCCTGAGCCCCGCCAGGAAGCATCCTTCATAACCGAGCGTAGAGGCATGGTAATGGTCTGGGTGGCGTGCTTCCCAGTAGGGCAGAATCACCGTGCGCGGCCGCAGCTCCCGGATCAGTTTCGCTAGTTCCAATTTGTGCTGCCGCGTGGATTGCACGTCCGAATCTGGCACGCCCAGCGACCCTCGCCAGCTTACCTTCAGAATCTTTGCCGCTGAGGCCGCTTCCTTCGCTCGCATTTCCGGTGTCCCGCGCGTCCCCATTTCCCCTTCCGTCAGGTCCAGGATGCCGGTTTTATAACCCTTCTCCGCCATCTTCAGCAGCGTGCCCCCACACGTGAGTTCCACGTCGTCGGGGTGCGCGGCAATCGCCAGCAAGTCGAGTTTCATGGAGGCTCCTTGGAGCAGTCGTGGTTCCAAGTTCTAAGTCTTAAGTTCTAAGTTCAAAATCTTAAGTTTATAGCCAATTTTACGTTCCAGATTGCTTTCCTTCCTACTAAAAACTTACAACTTAGAACTTCTCGTATGCTACCTTTGCGCCATGGCTGACGAAAAGAAATTGCACGGCCGCGTGGCTCTAATCACGGGCGCGGCAAAGCGCCTCGGCCGCGTTGTGGCTCTCCGGCTGGCGCACGAAGGCGCCGATGTCGCCGTGCACTACGGCAAATCCTCTGCCGAGGCCCACGAACTGGTCGCAGAAATTGAAGCAATCGGCCGGCGCGCCGCGGCCTTTTCCGCGGAACTCACCGAAGTTTCCGCGATCGGAAAACTTGTTGCCGATGCCGTGGCGCACTTCGGGCGTCTCGACATTCTCGTCAACGCCGCCGCCAACTTCCTCCAAACGAAGTTTGGAGAAACGACGGAGGAGACTTGGGACGCCTCGCTCGACACCAATCTCAAAGCCCCCTTCTTCTGCTCGCAGGCCGCCGCTCCTCATCTCGCCAAGTCCGGACGCGGCGTCATCCTCAATTTCGCCGACATTGGTGGTCTCCTGGGTTGGGGCGATTTTCTCCCGCACTCCCTCTCCAAAGCCGGCATCATCCTCATGACCCGCGTACTTGCCAAGGAACTCGCTCCCGCCGTTCGCGTCAACGCCATTGCACCCGGCACAATCACCATGCCAGGCGATCCCCCGGAGTGGCAGGAGGACTTCATCCGCCGCGCCCCGCTCCGCCGCACTGGCCGTCCGGAAGAGGTCGCCGACGCCGTCGTCTACCTGATCACAGCCGAGTTCATCACTGGCCATGTCCTCGTCCTCGACGGCGGCCGCTCTCTCTAGCGCTTTTCCAGCAAGTCTTGTGTAGCGACCGCCTCGCGTTCACCCCGACCTGGTTGGGGAAGCGGGCCGTTCCTTCCGCGGCGGGGCATAGCACTGCCTTCTTAGCACATTGGGGAAATTTCTATCAGGCCTCCCCATCCGTGGTAAGCTCACGTTTTCTCACCCATGGACTTCTCCTTCACCGATCAACAACTCCTCATCCGCAACACTGTACGGCAGTTCATGGACACCGAAGTCCGCCCGCACGTCAAAGACTGGGAGCGCACTGATCATTTTCCTCTAGACGCCATCCAGAAACTCGGCGCTCTCGGCTGTTGTGGCATGCTTATGCCCGAAGAATGGGGCGGCCCCGGTCTCGACACCATCTCTTACGTCCTCATGCTCGAAGAAGTTGCCCGCGTTCACGCCGCTCTCGCTACCGCCCTCGCCGTCACCAATTCCGCCGTCCAACTCCCCCTCCTCGCTCACGGTACCGACGCCCAAAAATCCCGCTACCTGCGTCGCCTCGCCTCCGGCGAAATCCTCGGTGCCTTCTGCCTCACCGAGCCGACCGCTGGTTCCGACGCCGCTGGCATCCAATCCACGGCCGTCCGCGATGGCGACAATTACAGGCTCAACGGAACAAAGACCTGGGTCACCAACGGCTCCGCCGCCGGCCTCTACATCGTCTTCGCGAAAACCAATCCTGCCGCAGGCGGGAAGGGAATTAGCGCCTTCCTCGTCGAGCCCAACATGCCCGGCTTCAGAATCGGCCGCCACGAAGACAAGATGGGCCAGCGTTCCTCTCCCTCCGTCGAAATTGTTCTCAACGCTTGCGAAGTCCCCGCCGCCAATCGTCTCGGCGAAGAGGGCCAGGGCCTCAAAATTGCGCTCTCTGCTCTTGATGGCGGACGCATCGGCATTGCCGCGCAAGCCGTGGGCCTCGCCCAAGGCGCACTCGACGAATCCATCAAATACGCCCGCGCCCGCAAGGCTTTTGGCCAACCCATCGCCGAGTTCCAAGCCATCCAGTGGATGCTCGCCGACATGCACACCGAAATCGAAGCTGCTCGCGCCCTCCTCTATCAAGCCGCCTTCCTCAAGGATTCCGGCGGCAAGATGGGCTCCGCCTCCTCCCGCGCCAAACTCTACGCCAGCGAAATGGTCAATCGCGTCGTGTACAAAGCCGTGCAAATCCACGGCAGCCTGGGCTATTCCCGCGAATCCGAAGTCGAGCGCATGTACCGCGACGCCCGCGTAATCTCGATTTACGAAGGCACCAGCGAAATTCAGCGCACCATCATCGCGCGCGACCTTCTTAATAGCTCGAAATGACAGCGAGGCCTGTTTGACCGCTAAACTCCTCTTATTTGTCGCAATATGTGTGCTTGGTTCTTCCTCGGCCATGTGGTACGAAATGTATTCCCGCCTCCGCAAAGTCGGTATCAACATTGTGATGAAAGATCAGGTCCTGCCGCACTATCTGCGAAACAGAAAAAAGCACGGTTGGCCAGTCTGGCCTGCGTACTTGCAATGGCCGCTTTTCATTGCTGGCGTCGTGCTCTTCATCATGGGCGTAGTTAGACTCTAATATTCGCTTTTCTCTTTCTTTTCCCTGCCTTCTGATCTCTGATCACTGATATCTGATATCCTTTTCTATTCACCAACACTCATCCAAGGACCACCACTTGTCCACATCGCCCAAATCCAAACGCGTACTCTCCGGCATGCGCCCCACCGGACGTCTCCACATCGGCCACTATTTCGGCGCTCTCCAAAACTGGGTCAAGCTCCAGTCTGATTCCTCGAACGACTGCTTCTACTTTGTTGCCGACTGGCACGCCCTAACCAGCGATTATGCAGACACTTCCGCCATCGCCGAAAACACTTTCCAAATCACCATTGACTACCTCGCCGCCGGCCTCGATCCCGTCAAATCCGTCATCTTCCAGCAATCCCTTGTCCCCGAACACGCCGAACTCCATCTTCTTCTCTCCATGGTCACGCCTCTCGGCTGGCTCGAACGCATCCCCACCTACAAGGAAGCTTTAGACAACATCAAGGACAAAGATCTCCACACCTACGGCTTCCTCGGCTATCCCACGCTCCAAACCGCCGACATCGTCATGTACTCCGATCCCGGCAAGCCCTTAATCGTTCCCGTCGGGGAAGACCAAGTCTCCCACGTCGAATTCAGCCGAGAACTCCTCCGCCGCTTCAACGCCTTTTACGGACTGGAGTTCAAGGAGAAATTTCATAGTTTTGCAGGTTGGGTCGGGGAACAGAACTCCAAAGGCAGGAATCCTCAAGACGTTGCTCTCTTCAAGTTGTTTCTGCGAGACGCGTTAGGTGAGCGTGATGTTGTGTCAAAACCAGATCTCGGTGAGATCAAAAGCTGGGTTCGACAGAGGGTTCTCAGTATCGGAGCCCAGAACTTCAGCGAAAAATTCGGCGACCAGTTTACGGCATCAGAGCAGATACTGACTGAGCCTTCCGTCCTGCTCACGCCCACTCCCCGCATCCCCGGCCTAGACGGCCGCAAAATGTCCAAATCCTACGGCAACGCCATCACGCTTTCAGAAAGCGACGCCGACATCCGCGCCAAGACCAAAGTTATGGTTACCGACCCGGCCCGCAAGCGCCGCACCGACCCCGGCAACCCCGACCTCTGCCCCGCCTACGACTGGCACAAACTCTTCTCCCCGCCTGAAACACTAGCCTGGGCCGCCCAAGGTTGCCGCACCGCCGGAATCGGCTGCATCGAATGCAAAGCCGCCATGGCCGACAATCTCATCAAGTGGATCGAGCCCGTCCGCGCCCGCCGAGTCGAGTACGAACAAAATCCTAAGCGCGTCCTGGAAATCCTAGACGAAGGCTCGCACAAGGCCCAACAATCGGCTGCCAAGACGATGGAACGGGTCCGCGAAGCCGTCTTCGGCTGGCAACGCAAACGACACGAAATCTCCGGCATGTAGGCGCCGAGACTTATTGAAAGCTGCAGAAGGAGTGTCCTATCGGGGCAAGGAAAAAGCAGATTCCTCAGGCCTAAAGGCCTGAGCTACAGCTGGGAATGACACGCTTGGACACTATCCATATCTATGCAGGACCTATCAAAGCCCTAGCCCGTATTTCTCACAACCTACAATTTATCTGTGGTTCAAGCTCAAAGACGCATGGTCGTCCTGAGGCGATCCGGCGTGGATCGCCGAAGGATCTCAACTGAGCGCCGTGCAAGATTCCATGAAGTTGAGATCCTTCGGGGCGCACACGACGCGCCCCTCAGGATGACAATGTTGCTGTGTTTGAATAACGGACAAAACTGCCTCTCGTGAGAAATCCGCTCTCGGTGAGAACCTGGGGACCGGACGTCAAGTTCTGGCATAAATGCTTTGTTTTCTTTGCGGTATCGGCCGTTGGCTGCTGTTCTCCTCTATTGTCACACAGGTTGCGGAGCGGGGTTTCTCTTCGGGAACAGGCCATTGCGGAACCTCAGGCCCAATGCCATGATTTAAGCTGGCTGTTCCGCAAGCCGTAACGCTCGATGCAGGTCCCGGGTTTTTCCCTTCGCTCCCTGTCATCGAAAGGTTCCAAGAGGCTGTTATGGGCCCCGGGTTGCTCCCGGTCTGCTCCAGGAAGCGCGTAACAACCAAAATGCCCTCAGGAGCCAGGCGAAGACAGCGAGAAACAGGCGCAAGGTGAACCCATGCCCGCGACAGAAGAACAATTGCTCAACTCAAAAGAACTCATTGCCCTGGAAGAAGCCTACGGGGCCCACAACTACCTCCCACTCAATGTAGTTATCGAGCGCGCGGAAGGCGTCTGGGTGTATGACGTCGAAGGGAAACGGTACCTGGATTGCCTCGCTGCCTATTCCGCGGTGAACCAAGGACATTGCCATCCCAGGATAACGGAAGCGCTTTTCGAACAGGCTCGCAAGGTTACCCTGACTTCGCGTGCCTTCCGCAACGCGCAGCTTCCCCTCCTGTACAAGGAGCTGCACGACCTGACCGGCATGGAAATGACCCTGCTGATGAACTCCGGCGCCGAAGCCGTCGAAACCGCCGTGAAAGCCGCGCGCAAGTGGGGCCATACGAAGAAGGGGATCCCTGACGGGAAGGCGGAGATCATCGTCTGCGCTGGAAACTTTCATGGACGGACCGTGACCATGATCAGCTTTTCCAGCGACGAACAGTATCGCAGGGGCTTCGGGCCATTCACGCCGGGCTTTCGGATCGTTCCCTTTGGGGATGCTCGCGCTCTTCGCGAAGCCATCACGCCAAACACCTGCGCCTTTCTCTGCGAACCCATTCAGGGCGAAGCCGGCATCGTTATCCCTCCGGATGGGTTCTTGCATGAGGCTGCGGCCATTTGCCGCGAGAATCGCGTGTTGCTGATGCTGGATGAAATTCAATCTGGGCTGGGCCGCACGGGCAAACTCTTTGCCTACATGCATGAGAGCATTCAGCCAGATGTTCTGATCGTTGGGAAGGCGCTCGGCGGCGGTTTCTATCCGATCTCCGCCGTCCTGGCGTCCAGAGAGATCCTTGGGGTATTCGAGCCGGGCGATCATGGGAGCACGTTTGGAGGCAATCCACTGGCTTGCGCGGTGGCTCGGGCGGCCCTGCGCGTTCTGGTGGAAGAAAAGCTGGCCGAGCGCTCGGCGGAATTGGGCGGCTATTTCCTTGCCAAACTCCGTACCCTGCGCAGTCCGCTGATTCGGGAAGTTCGCGGCCGCGGCCTCTGGATCGGCATCGAACTAAATTCGGAAGCACGCCCATTCTGCGAAGCCTTGAAGGACGAAGGGGTGCTCTGCAAGGAAACGCACGCCAAGGTCATCCGCATCGCTCCGCCGCTAGTCATTCAGCGGGATGAACTCGACTGGGCCTTCGAGCGCTTCCAAAAGGTCTTACGGTAAGCTTCGGCAGGGCAAACCTTCTTTGCCAGCTACAAGCCATAGCCTGCTCGATTCGGTTAACCCATTGAGATGTGTAATTAGTCCGCGGCACCGTCTGACGCTGGAACTTTGGCGGCTGGGCGATCGAAACGCAAAACGCTGTTCACAAACTGGCTGAGAGTTCCGCCGAGATGGCTGAGCACGCGCTGCTTCAGTGTCGTGTAATCCTGCGTGCCGCAGAACAAGTCTGAGAGTAGTTGCCGGAAAACTGCGTTGCGCTGCAGGTACTGCACCATGCGCGTGGTGACCGCTGTGCCCAGGAATGACCCGCGATAGAAGCGCCGGACAATCCGCGCGGCAAACTCCAGTTCCAATGAAAACGAGGCTCGGACCCGCGCCGGGTACTTTTCCGGGCAACTCTCCGCCAGCGAACGGCCCAGGATTTCCCCCGAGCGCATGGCGTAAAAGAGTCCCTCGCCGGTCAGTGGGTCGACCCACGCCGCCGCATCTCCACAGAGCGCCCAATTCCGGCCAATCACGGCGCGGTCGGAGAGCGTCCGAACTTGCGGGGAAGGGAGCACATGACTGTAGAATTTCGCATTTCGCGTCTCGATTTTTTCCGTCGAGGCAAACTGGTGCAGGTGGCCGCGCAGTTCACTGCTGGTATGTGCCGCCATGCTTCCGCAAATGCCCAGGGAAAGATGGTCCGCGCGCGGAAACGACCAGATGTAACCTTGGAACTCCGGCAGGAACTTGATCATGATCTGGTCGGAGGTCTGCGGCACGAAGTAACCTTGGGTCATTTCCAACTCGTCGCGGGCCAGGGCGCGTGTGCCGGGCAGGAATTGATTCTTCGCTCCTGCCGCCAGGACCAGAAAATGGGCCTCGCGCCATTCGCCCTCGACCGAATAGTGCGGTCTCTTCGTCGTCGTGTCCACGGACTGGACGTGGGAATGATGAATCCGGCAGCCGGCTTCGCGGGCGCGGTCGAGGAGCAATCCATTCAGAATCGTCCGGGAATAAATGACGATGGGATGTTCCAGGTCCAGCCGCGCGCGCTGATGATCGGCGCTGACGATCTCAACCTTCCGAATCAGCTTCTTCGGATGGGGATTGTCCAGCAGAAAGGGGAAGCTTTGGGTGGCCTTGTAGGTCAAGCCTCCGCCGCAAGGTTTTTCCCAAGCCAGATGCTCATCGTAGATGTCGACGCTGTGCCCGGCCCGCGCAAGTTGTTCTCCGCACATAGCACCGGAGGGTCCACCACCGACAATGACATAGTCAGCCATTCGTCATCCGCAGAATTGGTTTGTTTCCATCTCCGGCGCTGGGAAGATGGGCAACTGATCGGGGCCCGGCGTCTCCTGTTGCCGTTTCCTCTTGTGCCTTCCAGCTAGTGCAACCAAATTCCCCTAGAAATGCCTCTCCGTGTTCGCGTCTAATCGTTGAACCGTTATATGGCCCAGTTCGTTGGAACGGCACTAGGACACAGGAAAAAGTGCCAAACAGAAGCCCGCCAGCAGTATAGCACCGAACACTGTTGCCGCTATGGCCGAGCCTGTCTGACGGCGTACCAATTGTGTACCCAAACCCACAAATTTTCTTTTTCAAGGTGTCAGCTCCCGGAAACGGCCCAATCTGCGGGCGTGATAAACTGTTTTTTCCAAGCTGATGGCGGGCTTGCCTATCTCAGCGGACACGGAGAGCCTTTGCATCCAGCAGTGCTAACGTTAGAAGAAGCGATTGTGCGGTTTGGCCGGGAGAAACGCAACGGCAAGCGCGTTGTGTTCACCCACGGTTGTTTCGATCTGCTCCATCCCGGCCACATTCGCAGACTGGAAGCAGCGCGTTCTCTCGGCGACGTGCTGATCGTGGGCTTGAACAGCGACGAAAGCGTGCGCGCGCTCAAAGGACCCGGCAGGCCGATGATCCCGGCGAAAGAGCGTGCCGAGATTCTGGCCAGCCTGGAATGTGTTGACGCCGTTCTGATCTTGGACGACTTAACACCAAAGAAAGTGATAGCCGCGATTCTACCCGACATTCTCGTGAACGTTGGCGACTGGCCCGGAAATCAAATTGTGGGCCGCGAGGAGGTCGAAGCCGCCGGAGGAAAGGTCGTGCTGGTGGACGTGGCGCCGGGTTATTCGACCGCCGACATCCTGAAAAGGATTCGTGGCTCAAGAAATTCAATGTAGCAGAAGCAAAGAATTGAACCGGCGCGCCGAGCAATTAGGACCAGACCCCGGGAAGAAATGATACTGCCGGCGGTGAAAGAGCGATTGGAAGCACTCCTGCGCCACCCTGCAATGGAGGGCGTGGTGGGAGAGGTGCGCGCTGGCGCCAACCTTGTGGGGCTCTCAGGCCTGCAAGATGTGGCAAAACCGCTGGTGGCGTCCCATGTTGTCCACGAATTACGCCGGCCAGCCTTCTTTGTTACGGAGAACAATCGCCGCGCTGAGGAATTAGCCGAGACCCTGCGCTTTTTCGCGCAGATTTTTCCCGGTCCCACGGGCGGCATTGCGGTACTGCCTGCGTTCGATAGCCTCCCGTGGGATCCGCAAGCTCCTCATGCAGACATCCTGGAACGAAGAGCCGCCACCCTCTACCGACTGGCCAATGGAGAAGTTTCCCTGGTGATAGCGCCAGTGCCAGCGGCCCTGTGGCGCTACCAGGACCCTTACGTCTATCTGACACTTGCACGCACGTTCGCGAAAGATTCGGAGGCGAAGCACGAAGAGCTGATCACGCATCTCGCCAGCATCGGCTACGCCCGTACCGAGATGGTGGAACTTCCCGGACAGTTTGCGGTGCGTGGCGGAATCGTGGACGTTTTTTCTCCGGAAGCTCTGCGGCCGGTGCGTATCGAGCTGCTTGGCGATACCGTCGAGTCGGTTCGAGAATTTGACCCCCGGACGCAGCGTTCGATTGCGCCCGTTGTGAAAACGACCATTCTGCCATTAGCCGAGTGGAGCGTTCCGGCACCCGGCAGCCGGGAGGCGGAGGAATGGGAACCTGCCGAATGGTCTGGCGCCACCGAAGATCCTGGCGGGAGTGCGCTATTTGAACTCGCGGAAAGCTCGTTGAAGCCGATCGTCTTCCTTGATGAGCCGGAAAATCTTCGCGAAGCGCGAAAAAAGCTCCTGGAGACCGCCACGGAAAACTACGAGCGCCATGGCCGAGCAAATGCCCGTCTGGTTTCCGACTTTTTCTGGACGGAAGAGCATTGGGAAAAGGCCTTGAAGAAAACATCACGCATCGAGCTGGAGCAGCTCAACCTCGCCCAGTCCGGTGGCCAAGGGTTTGAGCTGAGCGCGCGGCCAAGCACGCGATTCCATGGGGACGTGGTGGCTTGTTTGGGTGATGTGAAGTCGCAAATTGCTGCCGGGGGCTCGGTGTTCTTGACCGCGGCCAGCACGGGCGAACTGGAGCGTTACGCCGATATCTGCCGCGAGTATGAAGTTCCTTACGTTCTGGGCGAGACCGAAGAAGCCGCCGCCGGCTTCACCGCGGAGAGCGCGTCGGAGACGGCGCGACTGCTCTTGATGCGCGCGCCGTTCGCCGGAGGCGTGGCTTTTCCCGAAGTGAAGCTCACCATCTATGGGAACGCAGACCTTTTTGACGTCACCCCTGCCGTCGAACGCCCCAGCCGCAAAATGCGCACGTCCGGATTTTTTGGCGATTTCGCGGAATTGAAACCCGGGGATTTCGTGGTTCACGTGGACCACGGCATCGGCCAGTTCGAAGGCTTGCGCTTGATCGCCTCCAATGGTTACCGGGGCGAGTTCATGCTCTTGCGGTACGCCGAAGATGCGCGCTTATACGTGCCGCTCGAGCGCATGGACCTGGTGCAAAGCTATCGCTCCGTGGAAGGCGCGCACCCCACCCTCGATAGACTCGGCGGAACCGCCTGGACGACGCGGAAGAGCCGTGTCAAGAAATCCCTGGAGGACATGGCCGACAAGCTGCTCGCTCTCTACGCGGAACGCAAAACGGCGCAGGGCTTTGCCTTCTCGCCGGACGGAAACTGGCAGCGCGAGTTTGAGGATGCCTTTGAATTTGAAGAGACGCCCGACCAGTCGGTGGCCATCGCCGACGTGAAGCGGGATCTCGAAAAATCCGCGCCCATGGACCGGCTGCTCTGCGGCGACGTGGGTTACGGCAAGACGGAAGTGGCCATGCGTGCGGCCTTCAAGGCCGTCACCGATGCAAAACAGGTGGCGGTGCTAACACCGACCACCGTGCTCGCCTTTCAACATTTTGAGACCTTCAAAAAACGCTTTGCCGCATTTCCCGCGCGCATTGAGATGCTGAGCCGCTTCCGGACCACCCCCGAACAAAAGCGTGTCCTGGCCGACTTGGAGACGGGAAAGGTCGATATTGTCATCGGCACGCACCGTTTGCTGTCGAAAGACGTGAAGTTTCAGGATTTGGGCCTGTTGGTGGTGGATGAAGAGCAACGGTTCGGCGTTGCCCACAAAGAGCGATTGAAGGAAATGCGGAAAAACGTGCATGCTTTGGCGCTTTCCGCCACGCCCATTCCGCGCACCCTGCACATGTCGCTGGTGGGTTTGCGGGATATGTCCGTGATTGAGACGCCGCCGCGAGACCGCTTGGCGATTCAAACCGTAGTCGCTCCCTTCAATGAAGAAACGGTGAGAAAGGCCATCGAGAATGAGCTGGCGCGCGACGGCCAAGTCTACGTCGTCCATAACCGCGTGGAGTCGATCTATTCGTTCGCAAACCTGGTGGCCAAGCTCGTTCCCAAAGCACGCGTGGTCGTGGGGCACGGCCAATTGGGAGAGCGGGAGCTGGAACAGGTCATGCTGAAGTTCATCCGCGATGAAGCCGACGTCCTCGTGGCCACAACCATCGTCGAAAATGGCCTGGACATTCCCCGCGCCAACACTATCTTGATCAATCGTGCTGACCGGCTCGGTCTCGCCGAGCTCTATCAGTTGCGCGGGCGAGTTGGGCGGTCGCATCACCGCGCGTATGCCTATTTGCTTGTGCCACCGGAGCGCATCCTGTCCGATGTTGCCCGCAAACGGCTCGCGGCCATGAAGGAGTTCAGCGAACTCGGCGCCGGCTTCCGCATTGCCGCGCTGGATCTGGAACTGCGCGGCGCGGGCAATATGCTCGGGCGCCAGCAGCATGGCCATATCGAGGCCATCGGTTTTGACCTGTACGTGCAGATGTTGGAGCGCGCGGTCGCCAAGCTGAAGGGCGAAGAGGCCGTTCCCGAGTTTCGTACCACGTTGAGCCTGGGAATGGATGTTCGGATCCCTCCAGAGTACATACCCAGCGAGAACCTGCGCCTGCGGACCTACAAAAAAATCTCGTCGATTGCCACCGAAGCGGAGAAGCAAGACATCCGCAAGGAATTGGAAGACCGATTCGGGGCGCTCCCCAAGGCAGTGGAAAACCTTCTGGAGTTTGCCGTCCTCAAATCCTTGTGTGAGCGGCTGAGAATTGCGGCCGTGGAACGCCAGGGAAGCAAGATTGCCCTGCGGTTCCATCCGGAGACGACTCTGGAACCTGCCACGGTGGTGAAGGTCGTACGGTCGCGAAAGGGAATTAAGCTCGATCCCGGCGGTGTCTTGTGGATGGAGCTGGACCGAGGGGAGCCTGTTGTGGGCGCGCTCCGGAAGGTTCTCTCCGGGTTACGCGGGGAAAGCGAAGCTGACAGGGCGAAGAAACCAAGCTAAACTTCCGAAATGGACAAACTCGTGAAAAAGGCCGCATTGATTGCAGGACTTTTGACTGCCTGGCCACTCCTGGGCCAAAACGCGCCGGCGCAGAATCCCCCTGCGCTCGAGAAGCCGCAAGTGGCAGCGCCGGAACCCGCGGCCGAAGCGAAGAAGGCCGGTTCGCCTCCGCTGAAAGTGGAGAAAAAGCCCGTGGAAGCCGAGGGCAAGGTCGTTGAAGAGATCATTGCGCGCGTCAACAACGAGATCATCACTCGATCCGAGCTGGAAAAAGCTCGTGCCGCGGCGGCTGAGGATGCTCAACAGGAATGCAGCGGGCGGTGCACGCCGGAGCAGCTCCGCGTGGCGATCGAAGACCGTCAGAAATTCGCTCTGCGCGATCTGATTGACCAGTCGCTGCTGGCGCAACGCGGCAAAGACATGGGCATCAGCATCGAGCCGGAGGTGGTCAAGCAGTTGGACCAGATTCGCCTGCAGAACAAATTGAAAGACCTGGACGAACTGGAAAAGGCGGTCACCTCTCAGGGTATGAACTGGGACGATTTTAAGAACAACATCCGTAACCGTCTTCTCACCCAGGAGGTAATTCGCCGCGAAGTGGGTTCGCACATCACGATTGGCCACAACGATGCGATGAAGTATTACGAAGAGCACAAGAAGGAGTTCGTGAAACAAGAGCAGGTGGCGCTCCGCGCGATTGAGGTCAAAACGGAAGGCAAGAACGAGTCCGAAGTTACGGAATTGAAGGCCAAGGCGCAGAAGCTGCACGACCGTGTCAAGGACGGCGAAGATTTTGGCGAACTCGCGAAGCGCTTCTCTGACGGCGCCACCGCGCAGCAGGGCGGCTATCTGGGAGTGTACAAGCGCGGCGAGCTTTCCAAGGAACTTGAGGATCTTGTCTTCAAGATGAAAAAGAACGAAATGACCGACGTCATTGAAACCAAGCAGGGTTTTCTGGTCTTGCAGGTTTTGGAGCGCTACAGCGAAGGCGAGCAACCTTTCGATAAGGTCGAGAACGAGATTATGGACCATCTTTATAGTGAAAAGATGGAGCCTGCCCTCCGGGAATATCTGAAAACTCTGCGCGAGCAGAGTTATGTCGTGATCAAGCCCGAGTACCAGGAGATGGCCGGCGGCGGCAACTCGGAGATCGAAGAGGTTAGCGCGACTCCAGAAGCGGCGAAAGCGAAGAAGGGCCACAAGAAATATCTTCTATTTGGGAAATCAACCGAGCCAAAAACATGAAGACGCTGTTTGTCAAGGATCTGAGGGCGGACCAGACAATTACCGGCTTCTTCCTCGTGCATGAGAAAGAGATCCGGAACACCAATGCGGGAAAGCCCTATCTGCGCATGGAACTCGGCGACCGCAGCGGCACGGTCGAGGCGCGCATGTGGGACCAGTTCGAAATTCTGGCCAAGGACGCGAACCGCGACGATTTCGTCAAGGTGCAGGCGCGCGTCGAGATCTACCGCAACAAGCCGCAGTTGTTGCTCCAGCAGTTTCGGCTGGCCAAGCCCGAAGAGATCGATCTGGCCGATTTTCTGCCGCACACCCCGTACAACGTCGAGGATTTGTACTCGCAACTGCTTGCCACCGCCGAGGGGATGAAGAACCCCTGGCTCAAAAAGCTGGTGGCCAAAATACTGAACGACCCGCAGATTTCAGCCCGCTACAAGCGGGCCCCCGCCGCGAAGGTCATGCATCACGCTTACTTGGGCGGTTTGCTCGAACATGTCGTCGGATTGTGTGGCCTGGCCAAGCAGATCGCCGCGCACTACCCGGAGCTGGATGTGGACCTACTACTCACCGCGGCGATGCTGCATGACGTCGGCAAGCTCGATGAGCTCTGTTACGAACGCTCGGTCGGCTATACCACCGAGGGGCAGCTGTTGGGCCACATCGTTATGGAATTGGAAACCGTAACGAAGGCCATGGAAGAAATCGAAGGATTTCCGGCCAAACTTAAGACTGTGGTCCAGCACATCCTAATCAGCCATCACGGGCAGTATGAATTTGGGTCGCCGAAATTGCCCATGATTCGCGAAGCGCTCGTGTTCCATTATCTGGATGACCTGGACTCCAAACTTTCCGCCGTGCGCGCGGCACTGGACATCGATTCCGGGGAAGAGGACTGGTCTGCTTACAGCGGGGCGCTAGGACGCAAATTCTTGCGCTTGGAAACATATTTGACAGAAAGACCGTCCGCACAACCAAAAAAGGAACAGAAAAATTAACTGCGACAATCCACAATTCACTGCACGGGCGCGCAGCGTCCTGGGCAGGGGTGAACGCGCGATCGACAGTTCGTATTCCGCTCTGATCCCCGTGGAATACAAGGTGCGGGATTTGTCCATTCGCCCGGCAACTGTTTTGGCTCCCATGGCGGGCGTCACGGACACCCTGTTCCGGCGCGTGATTCGCGGCTTGGGTGGATGCGGGCTGCTGATGACGGAGTTCACCAGCTCCGAGGGGATTACTCGGAGCGCGCGGAAGAGTCTCCGTTATCTCTACTTTCAGGACGGTGAGCATCCTATTGCCGCACAACTTTTTGGGGCCAATCCCAAGGTGATGGCCGATGCCGCCCGCATGGTTGAAGACCTGGGCTATGACGCGGTGGACATCAATCTGGGCTGCCCGGCAAAGAAAGTGGTCAAGTGCGGCGGCTCCGGGCTTTTGCGGGAGTTGCCGCTGCTCGAGGAAATTTTCCGCAGCGTGCGCGCCGCGGTGAATATTCCTCTGACAATCAAATTACGTGCTGGCTGGGACGAGAAATCGATCGTGGCCAAACAAGTGGTGAAGATGGCGGAGCAGGCGGGAGTTGAAGCCGCAGCCATCCATCCGCGCACGCGATTGCAAGGCTACTCGGGAAAGGCCGATTGGAACCTCATCGCCGAGGTGAAGCAGGCAGTGAAGATCCCCGTGATTGGGAACGGCGACATTCAATGCGCCGAAGATGCCGCGCGAATGGTCCGGGAGACGGGCTGCGATGCGGTGATGATCGGGAGGGCGGCGCCCACCAACCCGTGGATTTTTGCCCAGATGAAAGAATTCCAAGAAACTGGGCGCTATACCGTACCCACCGAAGAGGATCGCCACCAGTTACTTTCTGGCTACTACAGGCAAATTCTTAACTCCAATGTACCCGACGCCATGGGAAAAATGAAACAGTTCGCTTGCTGGTTTACCCATGGGGTGGTGAATGGCAGCGAATTGCGCAGAATTGTGCATTTGGCCCGCACGCCGGGGGAAGTCGCCGAAAACGTCGAACGCTTCTTCGAGCGGAAAGCGGCCATTGAGGGGTGTCCAGCCCATGAGTCTGACAACCGAGAGAATTGCCCGACAGAGGTCCGACCGTAGAATCTCCGTGCGCCTGCCTTTGCGTGTGCGGGGCCGCGACGCGCGGGGATTCGCCTTCGAGGAAGATACATCCAGCGAAAATCTATGCCGCAGCGGGGCTGCGTTTCGCACCCGGTTTGACGTGGCCATCGGGTCGAATCTGCAGATCCGCATCCCCCTGCAAGCACCGGCGGCGCGGCGGGACGAGACCGACTTTGAGACGCTGGGGCGCGTCGTGCACGTAAGCGAACCGCTTTCGGGTGGAGAGAAAGTCGTCGGCGTGCAGTTCGTGGGGCCACGCTTCCAGAGAGTGTTTCGTTCCGAGTCCGCCGCCTAAGTAGCCCGCTCTCTGTTGGGCGCGCATCACGGGCGCGCCATTCCTTCCTATAGGTCACTTCAAAAGACAATCTGCTTTTTTCTTTCTGCGGTCGGCCCTCTCTCGAGGGCCGGGCTTTTCCTTTGCAATGCGACCTCGAAGTGCCGGAGCATCTCACCGACAGAACCCAACGCGGTGCCTCGGGTTTGGACTACTGACCTTCGCGGAATATAGTGACTAGACGCGTGTTGTCATCCCGAGCGAAGCGAGGGATCTGCTTTTGCCTGCGGGCGAGATACAGCAGATTCCTCGCCCGCCGCGGCGGGCTCGGAATGACACACTACTCTCGTTGGGTATCTTCCCGATGCTCCGAAGGCGTCACTGTAATCTGCGACACTCCATAAGTGCGGGCATCTTGTGTATAGCTGTGCATGAGAATCGTGGCTTGGCGCGCGGCGCGAAGGGGGATTGCGCGTGTGCGCGCCAAAGTCTAACGGGAAAAGTGCCGAGAGCATCCAAGAGAGGAAATTTGGATGGCGGCCGAGAAAGCCGCAGCAAACTGCCGCGCTCCAATGAAGAGACGAGCAGGAAGACGACCGGGTGTAACGGCAAGATTGCGATCGCGGGCTGAAGTGCAATTCATAGGACAGGAGAGACAACGATGACGAAAAATCTGGTGGCGCAGGTGGCAAAACCGGGAGGTGAATTCGAGCTGGTGGAGCGGGAGATACCACGGCCCGGAGCGGGCGAAGTGCGGATCAAAGTGGAGGCGTGCGGGATTTGTCATAGCGATCTTCTGACGAAGGATGGGGCCTGGCCGGGGCTGAGCTATCCGCGCGTGCCGGGCCATGAAGTGGCGGGCGTGATTGATGAGGTGGGAGCGGGAGTGATGGAGTGGAAGAAGGGCGACCGAGTGGGAGTGGGATGGCACGGCGGGCATTGCTTCGTGTGCGAGCAGTGCCGGCGGGGAGATTTTGTGACGTGCGCAAACGAGCAGATTACGGGAGTGACGCGAGACGGCGGGTATGCGCAATACATGATTGCGCGGCATGAGGCCGTGGCGCTGCTGCCGGAAGGTTTGGACGCGGCGAATGCGGGGCCGCTGCTGTGCGCGGGGATAACAACGTTTAACGCGCTGCGGCACAGCGGGGCGAAGCCGGGAGACTTGGTGGCCGTGCTGGGAATTGGCGGGCTAGGACACCTGGGGATCCAGTTTGCGGCGAAGGCAGGCTACCGGACGGTGGGAGTCGGGCGCGGCCCGGGGAATGCGGCGCTGGCGAAGAAGCTGGGCGCAGTGGCGTACATCGACAGCAAGGCCACGAACGCGGCGCAGGAATTGCAAAAGCTGGGAGGAGCGAAAGTGATCCTGGCGACGGCACCGAGCGCGAAGGCGATGTCGGAGCTGATCGATGGTTTGGGCGTGGATGGCAAGTTAGTGGTGGTGGGAGCGACGATGGAGCCGATCCAGGTGTCACCTATTCAATTGATTATGGCGAGGAGAGGGATACAGGGATGGCCGTCGGGAACAGCGAAGGATTCCGAAGATACACTGCAGTTCTCGGCCCTGACCGGCGTACGAGCGATGATCGAGAAATATCCGTTGGCAAAGGTGAAAGAAGCGTTCGAGCGGATGGCGAGTGGGGATGCGGAGTTTCGAGTGGTGCTGGAGATGTGAGGAGTTGTCAGTTTTCAGTTTCAAGTTTTCAGCAAACCGAGAGATGGAGCCGGGGGAGCTTGGGTGCTTCCCCAATTTTCTTTTGGAAAAAAATGCGTAAAGGATCAAATGCCCTTGCCGTGCAAGGGAATCGTCAAGATTGCGTTTTCGCTCGGCTGCACCTTCGCTGAGCCCGGATCTCGCCTCGCTTTTGGGGATGAAATCCGACGACAAACTGGTTACACTCTGTGGCCCTAAGGCTGTTCTCCTTCTGGGTAGCATTTCTTTCGAGACAAAAGAGTTATGCCAGGTAGGGACAGCCTTTTTTCTGTTTATTATGAGGAATTCCCGCTAGTGTTCTTTCTGTGAGAAGTAAGGTTGGAAATCATACCAGATACGCTCAACTGCCTTGCTATCCAGGACTTTCCTGACCGGTTTGTCAGGGTCTTTTTCAGAATATAATTCCAGGTCGACCTCTCCGCACGACGGTTGGACCGCTTCCGCCGGATAGGTGTAGATTCCAACGTAGGTCGCATCGGTTACATTTATGAAGGCGTTGTGCGCATTTGCAACTGTTGCAGCCTTTCCTGGATGGATTGGTTCAACTTCCTTGGCACCACAGAGTAACTTCATCCGATAGAAATCTGTCTTGTATTTCAGGTGCGCAGGCCCCCCGTAATTTCCACCGGACGCCGCGAGACCACGAGCAAAGGCGGACATAAAAGTCTCGCGAAGTTGTGGTTCCGCTTGGATTAGCAGCACTGGTTTGTACTCCCCAGCATACTCGGCCCAACCACGCAGATCGCGCAGGGGTTCAAACGTATTCTGAACAGCGGCCTCGTGCTTCTTAGTTCTTTTTCCTTTTTCCTTTGCTGCAGCCAATTGAACTTCTTCCGCCATCCAATACTTGAGAACAGGCGTAACCATAGCCACGTCGAAACCCGCCTCCGAAAAGAGGTATGGATGACGATTGAACTTCTCAGCGCCAATGGTTTCCTTAAGTGAGTCAAGCGGATAGGTATCCGTTGGTTCAACAGGGAGATAACGCGCTGAAGGAAGCGCCGCATCCGCCTTTTTCCTGCGAGCTTGCTCTAGAATAGGAAGCGCTTCCTCTATCTTAACAATGCCCGCTACGCCCGGACCTGATTCACGGAATGTTGTGATTCCGACTACCTCACCTACCGAGTTGAAAAGTGGCCCTCCGGAATTTCCGTGATTTATGTTGATGTCAGATATGATGGCCCGGGCTTCAATCTTGCTAGCTATCCCGCTAGTCAAGATCTTACGTTGACTCAGTGGACTGCCTATAGTGAATACCCGCTCTCCTTCAACCACGGATTCCTTCCCTGTTTCGGACTTTGCTATAGGAGCGGTGATCATTTCAGGGAAGGCCGAAGGATTAGCCCACAGGACAGCAACGTCCTTCTCTGGATCGAATGACAATACTACCGCTGACACCTTTCTTTTTGCATCGAACTGAACCGAAATCAAATCAGAGGGACCGATAACGTGCTGGTTAGTGATGATCAGACCAGCTTTGTCGACGCAAAAGCCGGTGCCGCTGCCAATTTCACTCCAGACCGTGACCACAGCATTTTGATACTTTTGAAATAGAGTTGTCAGCTCATCCACTTTTCGGCCCGAAGCAGGCGCCACTATTTCAGTCACCTTCGCGTTATCATTACTGAGCTCGACGGTTGATTCCGGGACCGAAACTGCAACATCCAATTCCCACGAGTACTTCTTCCCTTGAAATTCTACCGGTTCGGGCGTCGAGAGACGGTACTTCCCAGGTGCAAGTTGCACTTCACTATTGCCGTCGAATCCTGTTTTCCCGTTGATCATTTCCCCAGTCGGGCCCTCAAACGGCACTAGAGCAAAGGCGAGCTTGGGAACCGGCTTCTGGTTCAGATCTTTATCAACAAGCACAGCTCGCACGTTAAGTCTTGCCATCTTAGTTTGCGACCTAGTCGAGGCCGCACAGGACAGCAGGAACAGGGCCGCAAGACTCAGCGCAATAAATCGTCCCATGTGAGCACCTCGTAACACCACTAAGCTGTGGCATCCTCAGAGGTAAGTAGAGAGGGCAGAGCGAAATAGAAGCTCGGAACATACACAAAGCCATGATGCTTGTTACGCCCAACGCCTCATAGTGTATGTGACCGCAGTCACGTCACGCCCCGGCCTGTACAACGTTTTGGCTGATTGGATGACGGCGTCGGCTCCCTCGACCGATTAGACTTGGTTGGTGTTTACGACCAGGGCTCGGAAGGAAGGAGGCGGCTGACCCCAGACGATAGACACACAGCAAGGCGACCTAGGAGGTTCCTGGCGAAAAGAATACCAGAGTGGAGGGTAGATGAAAGACGAATTTTGGATCATGTAAGTGGAGGAGAGGGGAGTTGTGCAAGATTGAGCTTTGCGGGATAGGAGGTGAAGCGCTTGGCGTTGAGATGCTGAGAACGGCAAAGGACGCGGTGCTCGCGTACTAAAGGAGGGCGCGTCCCGCGATCCCGCAGGCGCGGTCTACAAAATTCGCAGACCTCCGCTCGGAATGGAAAAGCTGGACGGAGCGGCTAGAAGGGGATGTCTTCGTCGCCGATGTCGGGAGTGGAGCCGCCGGCGAGGGCGTCATCGGCGGGAGCGGCGCTATGATCGAGGTCGTCGGAGCGTGAGGCGCCCGCACCCGCGCCAGCAGCGGCGCCGGCGGCTGCGCTATCGCCTTTGCCTCCGAGCATGCGGAAATTGTTGGCGACGATTTCGAAGCTGGTGCGCTTCTGACCTTCTTTGTCCTGCCACTCACGGGATTGAATGCGGCCTTCGATGAAGACGAGAGAGCCCTTCTTCAGATACTGCTGGGCGATTTCGGCTTGTTTGCCCCAAACGACAATTTTGTGCCACTCGGTGCGCTTCTGGCGCTCGCCGTTGCGGTCCTTGTAGGATTCGTCGGTGGCAAGGGAGAAATTGGCGACAGCCTGCCCGCCGGCAGTGTAGCGGGTCTCGGGATCGCGGCCGAGGCGGCCGACGAGGATGACTTTGTTGACGGACATGTGAGGCGCTCCTGTTCAATGAAAGATAACATGGCGGAGAAGAAAAATGAACTAAGAGGTGCACGACGGGGATTGCGGTGCGGGCAGCGCCGGTTTTTTGCCACAGAGGACACAGAGGAGCCACAGAGAGCCCAGGGAAGAGTTCAAGAGTTTAGAAAGAGGAAAGCTTTAACGTAGAGGACGCAGAGTTCGCAGAGGGCAGAGAGGAAGAAGGAGAGGAAGGAAATATAGGCGAGGAAGAGCATGGACAAAAATGTTGCTGCTGGCAAATGCGGTGTAACGCACGGGGGTTTCTTTACGTCTTAAGGTTAGGAATAGGTTAATGGTCCGGCTTGGAGGTTTCCCATGCGATGGACCCCGAAGTTGCTCACCTGCCTGGCCATTTTCCTCACGACTCTCCTGGTAATTCCCCAACAAGCAAAAGCGAAGAAAACTGGCGAACCCGAGATGGTGTGGGTGAGCTACGCGGTGGGAGAGGTGAAGTTCTCGCCAGGGCATAAGGGGAAGCCTTTACTGGGAGACAACTGGATGCAGGCGGCTCCCGGCCAAACGATGGAGGAAGGATACAGCCTGGCGACGGAGAAGGGGCGCGCGGAAGTGGAGTTTGAGAACGGCACAATGGTGTATCTGGCAGAAAGCTCCGTGCTGGAATTCATAAAACTGCAGGCGAAAGGGGAAGCGACGGAGGCGGAAGTGAATCTGTTGACTGGCACAGCGACGATCGCGCACGTGTCGCGAGGGCAGGATGTGATTCAAGTTGAAACTCCTAGTTTGAGGATGGGGTTTGCAGGAAATGAAACGGTGCGACTGGAAAGTACCTTGAATGGCATGGTGATTAAGTCGGTTGAGGGAGAAGTACCCCTCCACACGGGAGTTTCGGAGGGAGAAGAAGTCCTAAGCGTGGGGGAATCCGCCGCCTATGTGGCGGGAGACCTGCTTCCGGTGCGGGAATTGAAGCAATCTACCGTGGCTGATGAATGGGACCACTGGGTGAATGGCCGACGGGCGGAGCGAAGGGCGTTGCTGGAACAGGGATTGAAGGAGAGCGGATTACAAAAACCTATTCCGGGATTGGCTGGCATGGCCAAAACTGGAACATTTTACGATTGTGAGCCATATGGGAAATGCTGGGAGCCGAATGAGATGGCGGGGCAGACCGAGGCGCAGACAGCACAGGCGTCGCTTGGAGCAAGCGGGAACGGTCAGACGAGTGGAGGGACAAGAAAACCAAATATCGTGGTCAACTACACAATGATGTCCAGGTGCCCGATGGAAACATGGATGGTTTCTGAAAGAAACGCGCTCGCACCGAATGGGCAGCCGAGAAGAGTGGCGGGGCAGACGATTGGTGAAACGAATGAGGTTGAGTACGGAACATGTTTCGCGGGGAGCTGGTTGCATCATAGGAGATGGGTAGCGGGGCGGCGTCACAAGCATTCGTGCCACTTTGTGAAAGTTGGACGACATCAGATCGGAATCGTGCCGAGGCACCCGCTGGACCAGAAGGGGAAGCCGCCGGTGAATGCAAAATCGGAGATCCTGGTGCTTGCGGTGGAGAAGGGGCGGATACAAGCGGGAGTGCAACCCGTTCCGACTAAGGGAGTGCATGTGGTGGCGAGTGTGCCACGGGGAGTGGAGCGGGGTTTGGTGGAGAGTGCGCCGCGTGTGGCACAGCCGGTCATACAAGCGAGGGTGTTGGAAGATGTAGCCGAACATGGGAGCCAGAGTGCGCGGCAAGGCAGCGAGCAAAAGACTCCGACCGTCATCCGGTACGACTACAAGACGCGGAATTTTGTGGCGAGTGGGAAGACGGAGCGGAATGAGCGGGCGGAGGTGATTGCGCATGTTGGCTCGAACGCGAGGGGCGTCGACCACGTGGAGATGGGTGGGCGTGGATCGCCTGGAGGGAGCGGCGGAGGTTCCCACGAATCGTCGGGTGGCGGGAGCAGTCATTCGGGTGGAAGCCCATCCACATCTTCTGCAGCGGCTTCCACATCTGCGGCGGCGTCAAGTAGTGGTGGAGGGCATCACTGACGACATCGGGGCGGACGCGACGGGGGACAGCGGCGTGAGCAGCACTGGTTTTACCCCGGAGGAGACAGAGGGGAGTTGAAGAGTTCAGGGGTCTGAGAGTCCAAGAGAAAAAAGCTTTAGCGCAAAGATCACGGGGTTAGTGGGAGGGGGTGGTGGCGGCGACGGCGACGCCCATTTCCTTGAGTTTCGCGCGGGCGCGGCGCTCTTCTTCAGTGCCGGGATAACGCTTGACAACTTCCCGGAGTTCCCTGACGCCGGAGGTTTTCTGGCCAAGTTCAATGAGGGCCATGCCCTTCTTCAGACGCGCAGGCGCAAGCTTGAAACTCTTGGGATAGTTGCGGAGGACTTTGTCGTATTCCTGGACAGCTTGATCGTATTGACGCTGAGAGTAGGCGATTTCGCCGAGATAAAACTGCGCGTTGGAAGCAAGGTCGGTGTCGCTGTAATACTTCAAGTAATCCTGAAATTCAGAGCGCGCGAGATCATACTTGCCGCCCGTAATGTCCCGGAGACCGTTGGAGTAAAGGGTGTCGGCAGACGGCGGAGGACCGGAGGGCGCAGCGGCGGCGGGTCCGGCAGCCGGGGCGCCGCCGGGACCAGCAGGAGTGGACGAGGGAGCGCCACCGGATAGACGGGAATCGATGCTCTGGACGGAGTTCTGAAGGTCGACGAGCTGCTGATTGAGCTTGCCAATGCGGGATTTGATTTCCTCGAGATTGTCGGAGAGGCCCTGGACCTGCGTGGACATGGTGTCGAGACGCGTGCCGGAATTGGCCTGAACGTCTTGCACGGATTTCTGGAGCGAACTCATGGTGCTGTTGAGCTTATTCACGGTGTCGGACGACTGCTCAATGAGGGTCTTCTGGACAGTATGGTCCTGCGTCATCTGGGTCTGAAGGTCCTTTTGACCCTGAAGGATGGAGGTGACATCGCGCTGGAGCTCGATGATCTCGCGAGCAACGGCGAGGACGGGCTTGGGGCCGACAAGGCTGCCGGCGACGGCGCTGAGAAACAGGGAGCCGGCGAAGATGAGGATGTTACGCGTACGCATGTTGAAGCCTCCAGAGTAATGACCACACCGGGATGAGGTCCTGAACGAATTCCAATCCTCCAATTTACTGGGAGAGAGGAAATGGAGCAAGTGGCAGGATGAGGAAAAAGGGTGGCAGGATAAGCCCGCCGCAACGCACAGTGGACGCGGCGCTTGTAGGTTAGGTTGAGGTGTAGTTAGGTTCGCAGACCGTCTCGGAAGACGGTCCCTACGCGCAGAAAATTGCCCCACCCGCAAAGGCGGCGGGCGGGGCATCCGGGAAGAAGAAAAAAACTCAAAACTACTGGTTAAGGGTGAAGTGGCCGCGGCGGTTCTGCTGCCAGCAGGTTTCGTTGGATTCGGTGCAAAAGGGCTTTTCCTTGCCCCAACTCGTGGTCAAGATGTTGGCCGCAGGAATGCCGAGGCTGACAAGGTAATCCTTGACGGCGTTGGCGCGGCGCTGACCAAGAGCGAGGTTGTACTCGGTGGAACCGCGTTCGTCGCAGTGGCCTTCGATGGTGAAGCGCGCATTTGGATAACCTTTCAGGAAGTCCGCAGATTTCTGCAGTGCTTCGCGCGCGTCGGGACGAATATCAGCCTTGTCATAATCGAAGAAGGCGTCGCGCACTTCCTTGAGGAAGAGCTCGTCAAAGCTGGGTTCAGGAGCTTTAACGACGGGTGGTGGCGGCACATTGACAGAGATGTGGACGCTGGCATCGGCGCTGCCGCCAGCTCCGGTGGCAGTCAGGGTGTAGGCGGTGGACTCGGCGGGAGTAACCGTGGTGGAGCCCTGCGAAGTAACGGCACCGACTTCCGGAGCGATGGAGACGTTGGTGGCGTCGGTGGTCGTCCAGGTGAGCTTGACAGATTCACCCTTGAGAATGGTGGTGCGATCGGCGCTGAGGGAAGCGGTGGGCTTCACCGCAGGCGGGGGCGTGGGAGCGGGAGGGGTAGCCTTGGGCTTTTCGTGATGACAACCCGCGACGAAAATAGCGACAAACGAAAGGGAAATGAGCAGCGAGCGATAGAGTGGGCGGTGCGGCTGAATCATGCGTGTCCTCCTAGACACCGTAATGACCCGTGTTCGGCCAACTGGGTAGAGAGATAGTAACACCACAGGGCCGGGCCCGGGAAATATGTCGTAGCACGATATATTGTAGCGCGAAGGGTGGGGCCGGAGAAGTGGGAAGGAAGCTTTCTGCGATCAGGGTACGGCCGGAATCCCTTGCCCTGACGAGGCGTGCAGAGGGCAAAACTCGTGTTTTGGTTTCGCGGACATTCCGTTGGAATGGGTAGGGCATGGGCAAACTCTTTGATGATGCGAGGAAGGAAAAGGGCGCGAAGTTTCTTGGGATTGGCGGAAGCATGGATTAGCGGGAGGACCAGTTGGGGGATTCGTTGTGGCCGAAGGTGGTGAGTTGGTGGGGTGAACTGCCATCGGCGAGCATGGTCCAGATTTGGCGCGTGCCGCTACGAGTGGATTCGAAGACGATGTGACGGCCATCGGGAGCCCAGCAGGGGCGTTCATTGCGGTCGGAGTCGCGGGTGAGCTCGAGGATGTGGCGCGACGCGACATCCATTACATAGATGTCGAAATTGCCGTTGGGGCGGCGCCAACTGAAGGCCAGGAGCTGGCCATTGGGAGACCATGCGGGATCGATGACGTAGCCCATATCAGGGAGATCAAGCTTCTGCGTGTCCGTGCCATCCGCGTTCATGAGATAGAGCTGGGGACCGCCGCCGCGATCACTCACGAAGGCGACGGACTGCCCGGTTCGGGGATTCCAGGCGGGAGAAGTGTCGGCACCGTTGGTGATGAAGGTGACGCGTTTCGGGCGGTTGCCACTGGCATCGGTGACGTAGAGCGCTGGATTGCCTTGCATGGAGGAAGAGAACATCACTTGAGTGCCATCGGGAGACCAGGTGGGGGAACTGTTGGTGCCGCGGAAGCGCGCGAAGGAGACAAGCTTGCCGGCGTCGAAGGAGTACATGCAGATTTGCGCGCTGACGGTGCCACCAACGTGTTGGAAGCACGTAAAGGCGATGCGCGAGGCGTCGGGAGACCAGCGGGGCGTGAGAGCTACGGAGTGGAGCGAGGTGAGCTGGCGCTGGTTGGCACCGTCGTAATCCATGACCCAGAGCTCCTTGGCGCCGGTGTTGCCGCGGATGAAAGCGATTTGCGTGGAAGCAATGCTGGGGAGACCTCCGGAAAGTTTGCTGATGATTTCGTCGGCGAACTGATGGGCAAACTTGCGGACCTGGGCGTCGGTGGGCGTGCCGCGATAGACCTTGCCGACGACGGATTCGGTGGAGATGCTCCGGACGTCATACATCCAGGCGAAGATAGCGGCTTCCGCGGAAGTTTCGGAGAGGTTGCCAAAGGCCAGGAAATTGGCGTTGATGGGGCTTTCGGACCAGTCAAGCATGCGGAGCTCGCCGGGTTGGGAGGGAGCCGTGGGGGGATAAAAACTGGGGCTGGCGAGGTCGAGAATGCCGGAAAAGGCGAGATCGTCGCGGACGACAGCGGTGAAGAGAGCGGAATGGGATTTGGCGGAATCGGATTTGGAGACGAAGTCGGAGACAGCAATGCGTGGCTTTTCGACGCCCAGCCCGGTGCCGGTGCGGAACCAGTCCTGCGCAGCGGCAGGGAGAGAAAAAGGAAGAAGGACAGTTAGGAGCGAAAAAAACCACGAACAGCTCTTCTCAAGGGACAAGGTGACCTCCGGTCACAGGGATTGTAGAAACCGATCGAACAGGAATCGAGTGCCTCATCGGATCATGCCCAGGTCGAAGTCGAAGATGACGTCCACATAGTGGCCGGAATAATCAGGCGGAAGAGGGGGGAAGCGGTCGATGCTGAGGAGCGCACGCTGGGCGGAATCGTCCAAGGAACGATTGCCGCTGGATTGGGAGATGCGAATGTTTTTGACGGAGCCATCGCGATTGATGGTGAAGGTAAGAGTGGTCTTGGCCGTGCGTGCAGCGCGAACGGCGGGATCGATGGTGTTCTGCATCCAATTCTGACTGATGGCGCGGCGAACGGCTTCGATGTACCAACTGTAGCGTGCGGCGAAATCGCTGCCACCTTGGCCCTGAACGGCGATGCCGCCGGAGAGCGGGCCAGGAGAGTTCGAGTAGCCGCTGGGAATATTCATTTGCCCGCCCTTGCCGTAAGGGACGGCATTCTCGGGTTGCGGCGTGTTTTTCTCGAAGACCTTTGAGCGCTTGCTAGGAGGGAGCGGCTTTTCTTTTTCAAATTTCGGGATTTTGGTGGCGTCGGCCTTCGGCTCCGGCTCCTTGGGCTTGGGCTCTTCCTTGTAAAGACCTTTGGTGAGATCGACCGCCTCGCTCTCCGTGGGGTTGTCGGTTGGAGGCATAGGGATGCCGGCGCTGGCGACGAGATTGACCCTTACGCCCGAATCGCCGCCACCAATGCCGCCCCAAGGGTTACCGGAACGCTGGATCCAGACACCGAGAAGCATAAGGACCGAAAGAGAGACATGAAAAAAGACAGAATAGGAGAAATAGCGTTTGAAGGTTAACTCGTCGAAGGTGTAAAGGGCCTGTGGCATAGGTCAGGGAGTGCGATTTCTGTCGGTAATGGGTTGCGTGACGATACTGATGTTGGAAATGCCGGACTGACGCAGGGAGTCGATGACGGTGGTGAAGACGCCAAAGGGGATAGTTTCATCGGCACGAAGAAAAACGGCTTCGTTCTGGTGCGTAGCCTGTTTCCTGATTCTGTCGGCGAGTTGGTGAATGTTGACGGGATCGTTGCCGAGATAGATGCGCTGATTCTTGTCGATGGTGACGACAATGCGCTGCTGGGTGATTTCCTTGACGGTGTGGGTCTTAGGGACGTCGACTTCGATGCCGGACTGGAGGATCGGTGCGGTGATCATGAAGATGATGAGGAGGACGAGGACGACGTCGATGAAGGGCACCATGTTGATGTCGGACAGGCTTGTCTGGGTCGATTTGGTCAGTTGAGGCATGGTGATTGAAGCGATCAGGTGAAAGTCTTTTCGACTTGGGCGGTGAACTCGCTGGCGAAAGTGTCGAGACGTTGGGCGAGATCGCGAATGTGCTGGAGAAAATAGTTGTAGGCAATGAGGGCGGGGATAGCGGCGAACAGGCCGGCGGCGGTGGTGACGAGAGCTTCGGCGATGCCGGGCGCGACCACGCGGAGACTGGCAGAGCCGGAAGTGCCGAGGCTGGAGAAGGCGTCGATGATGCCCCAGACGGTGCCGAAGAGGCCGATGAACGGGGTGACGCCGGCGGTGGTGGCGAGCCAGGACATGCCCTTTTCGACGCGGCGAATTTCGTCGGTGGAAGCAAGCTGCATGCTAACGGTAACGGCTTGCAGAGATTTGAGTTTTGGAGGTGTTGGATTGCCGGTGGCGGTGAGCTGGGATTGGAGTTCGCGGTAGCCGGCGGCATAGACGTTGGCGAAAGGGGAGCCGGCGGAAACCAGGCCCTGCGGATTGGCAACACCCTTGGTGGCGCGAAAGATTTTCAGGAATTGGTCGCTCTGGCGGCGGATGCGTCCGAAGAGGCTGAACTTTTGGAAAATGAGCGCCCAAGAGAGCAGTGAGAAGAAGAGCAGAATGGCGAGGACGCAACGCGCGACCCAACCGGTTTGCGCAAGAATGTCAAAAATATTGCCGATGAAAATGGCGAATAACAGAGAAATGGTGTCAGTCCCCTTGTGAGAAGCGAAATTTAGCCGGCAAAAGCAACGTAGCACACGCGTGCAACGGGGTCAAAATAAATGAGATGCGAGATGAGGCGGAAGAGTCCACTGGCGAGAGAAGGAAGAGCAGAGTGAGGCGTAATCCGATGGGAACTCCGAGTGGCTGGCGATTGATTGTACTGAGGGCGAAGGGGGAAAGGATAGCGGATATCGAATATCAGGGGGCAAAGAGGATGAGTGCCGTGCCGCAGGATCGTAGGAGCCCACCCTTCGCAAACGGCGCGAAGGATGGGGCACCCTCAAGTTCATTTGGCGAGCGGCGTTGGGGCGAGGGGAAGAGCGACGGCGCTTCGCTAACAGGCCCAGGGCAAGCGAGCCGGCGCACTCCAAAAAGGCGTGTGGTAGACTGCGAGGGTATGGGGAATGGGTTTGACATCAGCCTGGAACGACTGACAGGTATAGGTGTCCCTGCAGTTGGTGGGGCTGTGGATGGAGAGCGGCCCCCCTTGAAAGGCGGGGTAAACGCGCCGGGGGTGGGCGCAAGCTCAGGGAATCGTGCGGGCATGGGGCGCAGCGTTGCTGCGCCCCTACACGGGCAAACCCAAGACGCCGGGGGGAGGGGGACATTTTATCTGGAGACGTTTGGGTGCCAGATGAATGAGCACGACTCGGAGAAGGTGGCTGGAGTGCTGCTGGCGCGGGGATACAAGCAGGTGGAGTCAGTGGAAGCGGCGAGCGTGATTCTGTATAACACGTGCTCGATCCGGGAAAAGGCGGCGCAGAAGGTTTTTTCGAGGCTGGGAGAGTACCGGTTTTCGCAGAAGCAAGGCCAGATTATCGGCGTACTGGGGTGCCTGGCGCAACAGGAAGGCGAAGATATTTTCGCGCGCGCCCCCTGGGTGAGTCTGGTGTGCGGGAGCGCGAGCTACCGGAAGTTGCCGCAACTGATTGCCGAACTGGAAGCCGGGAACCGGCGCGTGACCGGGCTGGAGACGGACACGAATGAAACGTTTGAGACGGAAATGACGCGGCGGGACAATCCTTGGCGGGCGTACCTGACAATTATCGAGGGATGTGACAAGGCGTGCTCGTATTGCGTGGTGCCGTTCACAAGAGGACCGGAACGGAGCCGAGCGAGCTCATCGATCTTGGAAGAGGTTCGGCAACTGGCGGATATGGGGTACACGGAAGTGCAGTTGCTCGGGCAGACGGTGAACTCATACGCCGATCCGGGCGCGCGGAAGATGCGGTTTTCGGAGCTGCTGGTGGCGGTGGCGGCGGTACCAGGTATCCGGCGAGTGAGATTTGCGACGTCGCACCCACGGGATTTCGGGAAAGATATCGTGGACGCGATGGAGGCGGTGCCGGCGATCTGCGAGCACGTGCACTTGCCGGTGCAGAGCGGGTCCACGACGATGTTGCGGGCGATGGCGCGGACGTATACGCGGGAAGACTATTTGGAGAAGATCGCGCTGCTGCGGGCGGCGAAGCGGGAGATCAGCCTGACTACGGACATCATTGTTGGGTTTCCGGGAGAGACGGAAAAGGACTTCGAGGAAACACTGGGCTTGCTGGATGCGGCGCAGTTTGATGGGGCGTTTTCGTTCAAGTACTCGCCGCGGCCGAATACTCCGTCGCTGAGAATGAAGGATGCGGTCCCGGAGGAAGAGAAGTCGCGGCGGCTGGCGATTCTGCTGGAGAAACAGAGGGAGATTCAGCGGGCGAGGAATGAGCGGCTGGTGGGGGAGACGTTTGAGGTACTTGTGGAGGGGGAGTCGCGGCGTGAACAACAGTGGTCGGGCCGCACGTCATCGAATCGAGTGGTGAATTTCACTTCCCGGGAAGAAGAAAGTCTGGGAGACTACGTGCAGGTGAAGGTGACGGCGGCGACGCCAAATAGCTTAGTGGGCGAGGCTGTAGGCGGATGAGGAAGGCTTGTGGTGCAAAAGGCTTGAATTGAATTGAGTAAGGATAGTTAGATATCTGCGATCAGATATCAGGAAGCAAAAGCGAAGAGTTTGGGAGTAGGGAGTGGCAGTCGGCAGAAGCGAGCCAAGGAGGGCGCGATGGAAGTGGAAATGAAAATACGCGGCCTGATGATGGACCCGGTGACGCAGATGCCGATTGTGGTGCTTAAGGATGTACAGGGACAAGCGATCCTGCCGATCTGGGTGGGCGCGTATGAGGCGAACGCCATCGCACTGGAGATCGAGAAGGTGCAGACGCCGCGGCCGATGACGCATGACCTGCTGAAGAATGTGCTGCAGGGATTGGAAGTGACGGTGCAGAAGATCGTGGTGAATGAGCTGCGGGACGATACGTTTTACGCGTTGATTTGGGTGGAACGCGAGGGCGAGCTGATGAGCATCGATTCGCGGCCGAGCGATGCGCTGGCGCTGGCGCTGAGAATGGATTGCCCGATCTACGTGGATGAAACGGTGTTGAAGAATTCGAAGGTGAGTTCAGCGTTGGCGGAGCGGAGCACGAATGAGCAGTTGCGGAACTATTTGGAAGGGTTGTCGGACGAGGACTTGGGAAGATATAAGATGTGAAGAGAGTGAGCAGCGACCAGGAAGCGTGTTTTGGGGAGAGCGAGGCCAGCGCGCTGCTCCAAGCGACTTGAATTTGAAGAGAGAATCTACACGGTTCCTTTTGGCGGGCTCGATGGTTAAACAAAACGCGGGCTACGTCACTCCGGCGCGGCAATTCCCAGCGACTTCATTTTGCGATACAGATGAGAGCGTTCCAGGCCCAGCGCAGACGCGGTCTGGGTCATGTTCCAACGGTGTTCTTGCAGCTTGCGCAGGATGAACTCGCGTTCATACGCGCTGCGGGCCTCGTGCAGAGTTGAGTAAGGCTGCTGCGGGCTCTCGGCGACGCCGCGGAAAAGCTCCGGTGGCAGGTGGTGCGGTTCAATGCGCGATTGTGGGCAGACGATCACCAGGCGTTCCACCAGATTCTTCAGTTCCCGGACGTTGCCGGGCCAGGGATACCGCACCAGGATCTCCAGCGCCGCGTCGCTTAGCTCGCGCGTCTTCTTTCCGTATTCCGCGCTGAACTCATTCAGGAAAAAACGCGCCAGGACCGGAATGTCTTCCTTGCGGTCACGCAGTGGGGCCACAAAGAAGGGAATCACGTTCAGGCGGTAGAAAAGATCCTGGCGGAAGGCGCCGCTGGCGATCTCCTGCTCAAGATTTTTGTTTGTGGCGGCGATAACACGGACGTCCACGCGAAACGTCTGGTTGGAGCCGATGGGTTCAATGCGCTGCTCTTCGAGGACGCGAAGAACTTTGGACTGCGTGCGGTGGCTCATGTCGGCGACTTCGTCCAGGAACAGCGTGCCGCCATCGGATTTTTGGAATTTTCCAATCTTATCATCGGTGGCGCCGCTGAAGCTGCCCTTCACGTGCCCGAAAAGCTCCGATTCGATCAATTCCTCGGGAATTGCGGCACAGCTGACTTCCACGAAGGGGCCTTTGCTGCGCAGGCTATTGGCGTGCAGCGCCCGAGCGACGAGTTCTTTGCCGGTGCCGCTTTCCCCGTAGATGAGCACGCGGCCGTTGGTCGGGGCAGTCACGGCAATTTGCTGGCGAAGCGCCTTCATCGGCACGCTCTCGCCAATGACCTGGTACCGTTGAACCAGCTCACTCCGCAGCGTGCGGTTTTCCTCCTCCAGCTTCTGCTGCAACACGGCATTGCGCACCAGCACAATGACTTTTTCCAGCGAAAGCGGCTTTTCGATGAAGTCGAACGCGCCGAGCTTCGTGGCCCGGACCGCGGTTTCAATGTTGCCGTGGCCGGAAATCATGATGACGGCCGGGGCGCGAGGAAGCCCTTGAATGCGGCTGAGCGCTTCCATGCCGTCGATGCCGGGCAGCCAGATGTCCAGGAGCACGACCTGGAAATCGCCCTTGGCAATGAGGGCGAGGGCTTCTTCGCCGGAGGCAACGGCATCCACGGAGTAGCGTTCGTCGCGCAGGATGGACGCCAGAGATTCGCGGATGCCCTCTTCGTCATCGACGATCAGGAGTTTGGGATGAAAGGTCATCGATCGCTGTCCGCTCCCGAGCGCTCAATTCTGGCGGCGGACAACTCCGCGACAGGCAACTCAATCAGAAAGCGCGAACCGACCGGGCGGTTGTCTTCCACGCGGAGGGAGCCACCGTGTTCGGAAATAATGCGGGCAGCGATGGCCAGTCCCAGGCCCGTGCCTCGATCCTTGGTCGAAAAGTGCGGCAGAAAGAGTTTGTCCTTGTCCTCGGGTGAAATCCCGTGGCCGGTATCGGCAACGGCAATCTCAATCGTATCGGATTCCGGGCGCAAATGCGTGGCCACAGTGATTTCGCGCACGGTCGCGTCTTCTAGGGCTTCCGCGGCATTGTCGATCAGGTTGATGATGACGCTGCGAAGCAGTGGCCCGTCCGCGCGGATCGCCGGCAGGTTTTCTTCCAGCGAGGTTTTGAGCTGAATGCCGTCCAGGCGGCCGGAGAAGACCTCCAACGCTTCGTGAACGGCCGTGTTTGCGTCCGTGGGCTGTAGCTTGGCCACGGGGAAGCGCACGAACTGGGAAAATTCATTGACCAGCGCGGAGAGCGTGGTGACCTCGCGCACGATGAGCTTCGCGCATTCCTGAGCGATGCGCGCGAGTTCGGGATCCTGGGGAGTGCCGCTTTCTCCGGCGCGGCGTTCCAGTTGGTGAAGTATGCGTTGCGCGGAGAGTTGGATCGGCGTGAGGGGATTCTTGATCTCGTGGGCAATTCGACGGGCCACCTCCTGCCAGGCGGCGGACTTTTGCGCGCGGAGCACTTCGGTGAGGTCATCAAACACCAGCACGTAGCCCGTGTTGGCGCGACGCGGCCCCAGCGAGCTCACGGTAACCGCCAGGTGCAGCACTCGGTCACTCACTTCAACTTCGATTTCTCGCGACACTACTCCCATCCGCATCGCTCGCTTCATCAGGTGCTGTAGTGCGCGATGCGCGTCGGCACCCACCAGCCCTTCCAGGGAACCCACATCCCTGGACGTCACTTGAAACATCTTTACCAGCGCGGTGTTGGTCCGCTGCACGCCGCCGTCGGCATCCATGTAGATGACGCCCGCGGGAATGTTTTCCAGCACCGTTTCCATGAGCTGGCGGCGGCGTTCCAGTTCTTGCACCGCCTGCTGGAGGTTGCGCGTGAATTCATCGATTTGCGCTCGGTTGTCGCGCAACTGGGTGGTCATCGAGTTGAAGGAGCGGACCAGGACGCCGAGTTCGTCCTGCGCCTGTGCCGGAACCTGATAGTCGAAGTTGCCGGCGGAAATTTCGCGCGTGCCTTCGGCGAGCGCCTGGATTGGTACGGTCACCTGCTTGGCAAGGAAAAGTGCGACCCAGGTTGCGGCGGAGAGAACCAGAATGGTGAAGAAGAAAAGAATCAGCAGCATCTGACGCTTGAGGGCCCGCAAGTTCTGCTTCACCTTCTCGTATTCCTGGGTTTGTTGTTGAATCGTTGTCCAGCGGTTCACAAAGTTCGGGCTGGTGCGATAGGCGGCGACGAGTGTCTCCGGCGGCTGGTCCGGTAGGTCCACCGGCACGCGAGCGGCGAAATAGCTTTTGTCCTTGGCCTGCCAGATTTCCACGCCGCTGGGCAGGGTGCGCTGCATCGAACCCTGCACTCCGCTAACGGTGCAAATTTCCACGGAGCGGTCTTCCGGCTGGCCGTCGCAGATAACGCCGCCCTTGAGGAATTTCCCGTCGGCGTCGAAAAGCCATACCGCATCCAGGCCCAGGTTGAGCGAATGCTGGAGGAAGGCTTCGGGGGTTTCGGCGGCATGCAGGGCGGCTTGGTAGCCGTACATGTGCAATCGAGGAAGCGTGCCGCGCCCAAGATCATTCAACAGCTTCTGCGTTTCTTCGGAGGCGATTTCCAACGGGCGCGGGAACCACCGTCCTAGGGTACGGTTGAGCAGGGAATAGCTTACGAAAAACATGAAAATCACAGGTAGCAGCGAAACGGCCACGGCCCCCAATACCATCTTCGTCTTGAAGCGCGCGCCGAGCTGGGCCTTGCTCCGCTCCATGCGAAGCCTCACGAAGCTGCGGACAAAGATAAGACCGAAGACGAGCAGGGCGGCTGTAATAAAGCTGGAAACCGCATACAGTGCGATTACCTCAGGCCAGGAGCTCGGTTCGAGGGGCACGTCCAAGGAGCCCAAGGTGAACACCGCCGCAAGCAACAGCGTGACCAGCACTCCGCCAATCACCAATCGCGTGCGCGTTTTCGGGGTGGCCGGGCTCATGGATGGACCTCCGCGCGTGCGGGGAGAAATGGCCGTAACGCACAATTCTCACAGGCCGGTTCACGTTTTCGGCAAAAATGTTTTCCCGTGTGGACGATCAGTGCGTGGTACTCGTTGAACAGTGTTGGGCTGGGAGGCAGGCTCTGTTCGAATAGCCTGCGGATTTCCTCATAAGATTCTTTTCCGTGCGCGAGCCGGTGGCGCTGCAGAATCCGCCGCGTGTAGGCATCGATCACAAAAACTGGGTGATTGCCGGCATAGAGCAAAATCGAATCGGCCGTCTCTGGGCCGATGCCGTGAACGGAGAGGAGTTGCTCGCGGAGTTCCGCCGTGGGTGTGGCAAAGAGCTTGTCGAGCGAGCCGTGGTACTGTGTGCAAAGAAATTTCACGAAGGCTTTCAGTTTGCGGGCTTTCTGGCGGAAATATCCCGAAGAACGGATGAACCGCGCGAGGCGCCCCAAGGGAACACGCTCGATGCCAGCCGCGGAAAGAAGCTTTTCGCAGCGCAACGTCGCAATCGCTCGTTCCACGTTGGACCAACTGGTATTCTGCGCCAGAATGGCACCGGCAATGACCTCAAACCGGGTGCGCCCCGGCCACCAGCGTTGTGGTCCGTGTGCGTGGAACAATGCATCATAGTATGTAGCCAGTTGGGGGGCGACCGGGAGTCCTGGCGCGGCGGCGCGCTCGTGCGGGTGTTGCACTGACCGCTTGCGGAAACGCGGCCGACTCGGCAAAATGCGGGTGGCAAACATCTCTTTCGCAAGATAGCGGCGCTGTCCCGGCAAGTCAAGAAATAGGCACTGGCCCCGGGCGCCCAACCTGTTCCGGCGGACAGGTATTAGCGAATTCACAACGATGGTTCAAAATCGAACGCCGCCGCCTCCCCCTCTTTGCTATGTTGAGCGGTGGGTGCGCTATGTCTGTCTAGGGAGTAGTCCGGATGTCTGTCCGTTTGGGTGAAATTTTACTGAAGGAAAGCCTGATCACTCAGGACCAGTTGGAGAAGGCTCTCGAGTTTCAGCGCTCCAACGGTGGCAAGCTGGGAAGCTGCCTGACGAAGATGGGCTATATCACCGACGATGACATCACGGGTGTGCTCTCCCGCCAATATGGCGTCCCCTCCATCAACCTCAAGTATTACGAAATCGATCCCGTGGTGATCAAGCTGATCCCCCAGGACACGGCACTGCGCTACCAGGTGATCCCGCTCTCGCGCGTCGGTTCGGTTCTGACGATTGCGATGACCGACCCCACCAACGTATTCGCCATGGACGACATTAAGTTCATGACCGGGTTCAACGTGGAGCCCGTGGTGGCCTCCGAATCGGCCATTGCGGAAGCGATCGGCCGATTCTACGGTGGCAGCTCGTCCACCCATGAGGAACTCAGTTCGCTGATGAAGGACCTCGTGGACGAAGATCAGGAACTGGAACTGGCTGCGGAGGAACAGGAACTGGACGCGGCCACCCTGGAAAAAGCCGCTGAAGAAGCTCCCATCATTAAGCTTGTGAACCTCATCATGACGGATTCGGTCAAGCGGGGCGCCAGCGATATTCACGTCGAGCCTTACGAAAACGAAATGCGCGTGCGCTTCCGCATTGACGGCGTGCTGCAGACGGTGATGAGCCCACCGTTGAAACTTCGCGACGCCATTACCAGCCGTGTGAAGATCATGGCCAAACTGGACATTGCGGAAAAGCGCCTGCCCCAGGACGGCCGCATCATGATCAAGTACAAGTCCGAGGGTAAGAAGAAGGAATTGGACTTCCGCGTTTCTTCGGTTCCGACGCTCTACGGCGAAAAGATCGTGCTCCGGTTGTTGGACAAGGAAAACCTTCGCCTGGACATGACCAAACTGGGTTTTGAACCGGAATCGCTGAAGAAATTCGAGCGCAACATTTTGAAGCCCTACGGCATGGTTTTGGTTACCGGTCCTACGGGCTCCGGCAAGACGAATACGCTGTACTCCTCGGTGTCGCGCCTGAATCAGGTCGACACCAATATCATGACCGCCGAAGACCCCGTCGAATTCCAGTTGCAGGGCATCAACCAGGTCCAGATGAAGGACCAGATTGGGCTGAATTTCGCCGCCGCATTGCGCGCCTTCCTTCGGCAGGACCCCAATATCATTCTCGTCGGCGAGATTCGAGACTTTGAAACCGCGGAAATCGCGGTCAAGGCCGCGCTCACCGGGCACCTGGTCCTTTCGACCCTGCACACCAACGACGCGCCCTCCACGATCAGCCGTTTGATGAACATGGGGATTGAGCCCTTCCTCGTGGCCACTTCGGTGAACCTGATTTGCGCGCAGCGCCTGGTTCGTCGCATCTGCGCGAACTGCAAGGAAGAATTGGAAATTCCGGAGCAGGCGCTGATCGACGCCGGCTATTCGCCTGAAGAAGCGAAAACCACCAAGACTTACCACGGCAAGGGCTGCTCTACCTGCGGCAAGCGGGGATACAAGGGCCGCACCGGCTTGTATGAGGTCATGGAAATTAACGACGAACTCCGCGAACTCATCCTGGTGGGTGCGTCGGCGCTGGAGTTGAAAAAGAAGGCGATCGAACAGGGCATGCTCACGCTCCGGCGCAGCGGGCTTATCAAGTCAGCGCTGGGACAGACGACCTTGGAAGAAGTGATTCGCGAAACGGTTTTGTAGAACGGAGAAGAGGCGACTATGGCTGGTATAACACTCAGCGAACTCCTCAAAAAGATGATCGAGATGGGCGGCAGCGACCTGCACATCACCACCAACAGCGCGCCGCGTGTCCGCGTGCACGGCCGGTTGCGTCCGCTCGATATGCCGCCATTGACCGCCGCCGATACCAAATCGCTGGCCTACAGCGTGCTCACCGACGCGCAGAAGCACCGGTTCGAAGAGAACTTGGAGCTGGACTTTTCCTTCGGCTTGAAGAATCTGGCGCGCTTCCGCGGGAACGTCTTCAATCAGCGCGGCGCTGTGGGGGCGGTTTTCCGCACCATTCCGTGGGAAATTAAGGGCTTCGACGCCCTGGGACTTCCGCCGGTGGTGAAGAGCCTGTGCGACAAGCCGCGCGGCCTGGTGCTGGTCACCGGCCCGACCGGCTCGGGAAAATCCACAACGCTGGCCGCGATGCTTGACAAGATCAATGGCGAGCGCGAAGAGCACATGATCACCATCGAGGACCCCATCGAGTTCCTCCACAATCACAAGAAGTGCCTGGTCAACCAGCGCGAGGTTCACTCGGACACGCACTCGTTTGCGAATTCGCTGCGCGCCGCGCTTCGTGAAGATCCCGACATCGTGCTCATCGGCGAGATGCGCGACCTGGAAACCATTGAGTCCGCCCTGCGCATCGCGGAAACCGGCCACTTGACCTTCGCGACACTGCACACCAATTCGGCCGCTTCCACGATTAACCGTATTATTGACGTCTTCCCTGCTCATCAGCAGCCGCAGGTACGCGCGCAGCTTTCCATGGTGCTCGAAGGCATCCTTTGTCAGGCGCTGCTGCCGCGCGCCGACGGGCGAGGCCGGGCCATGGTCATGGAAGTACTCATCCCCACGTCGGCGATCCGCAATTTGGTTCGCGAGGATAAAATTCACCAAATCTATTCGGCAATGCAGACGGGCACGGGACAGACAGGCATGCAGACATTCAATCAGGGGCTGGCCAACGCGTATTTTGCGAAGCTCATCACTCTGGATATGGCGTTATCCCGTTCATCCAATCCGGACGAGTTGCAGGACATGATCAACCGTGGCGTGGCCACAACACCGACCGCTGGCAAAACCCCTGGTGGCAGGTTGCCGGTCGGTGCGCGGCACTAAGCGGCGTTCCGCGTATTTGGGCCAAATGACGGTTCAAGGATCAGACGCGAGCAGGGAGAATGTATTTTCGAAGGGAAATGATTGAACGAGTTGGGACGGCACTGGCTTTGGGAAGGATATGGACTTAAGGGGCAGCAGGAGAATAGTTTTCGACCGCTGAGGAGGAGATACCATGCCGGTCTTTACATATAAGGGAACGAATCGGTCAGGCGCGTCGGTTGCGGGAGAGATGAACGCCAGCAGCAAGACGGAACTGCAGAGCCTGCTGCGCCGCCAGCAGATTACGCCCACGCGTGTGTCCGAAAAGGGCAAGGAGTTCAACTTGCCCACCTTCGGTGGAGGCGTGAAGGCCAAGGATCTCGCCGTCTTCACGCGGCAGTTCTCGGTCATGATTGATGCCGGCTTGCCTCTCGTGCAGTGCCTAGAGATCCTCGGTGGCCAGCAGGAAAACAAGACCTTCCAGAAGGTGCTGACCGGGACGCGCAGCGCGGTCGAGAGCGGCAGCACCCTGTCGACCGCCATGAAGCAGTATCCCAAGGTTTTCGATCCACTTTACAGCAACATGGTGGAAGCCGGGGAAACGGGAGGTATCCTGGACACTATTCTCCAGCGCCTCTCGACCTACATCGAAAAGGACGTCAAGCTGAAGCGTGCGGTGAAGTCCGCCTTGATTTACCCTATCGGCGTGTTGAGCGTTGCCGCGGCCGTCATCACGATTCTGTTGTGGAAGGTGGTTCCGATTTTCGCCACCCTGTTTGCAGGTTTGGGTGTAGACCTGCCGCTTCCGACAAAAATCGTCATTGCCTTGAGCCACTTTGTAGGCAGCATTTTCGGCTTGCTGATTCTTGCTGCCGTCGTGGCGGGCATCTTTGGTCTGAAGATCTGGCATGGCACTCCGGGTGGCAGGATGGTGATTGACTCGGTCATCCTCAAGCTGCCCATCTTGGGTATTTTGATGCGCAAGATTGCCGTTGCGCGCTTCACACGCACGCTGGGCACTTTGATCTCGAGCGGCGTGCCCATTCTCGAGGGTTTGGACATCACCGCCAAGACTTCCGGTAACGCAGTGATCGAAAAAGCGCTCAACAAGGTTCGCAAGTCCCTCGAAGAAGGTAAGTCCCTGACCGAACCGCTGAAGGAATCCGAAGTTTTTCCGGGCATGGTGACCCAAATGATCGCTGTCGGCGAACAGACCGGAGCGATGGATGCCATGTTGCAAAAGATTGCGGACTTCTACGAGGAAGAAGTGGACGCCGGGGTGAAAGATTTGCTCACTGCCATCGAGCCCATCATGATCGTGTTCCTCGGTCTGGTGGTCGGCGGCGTGGTCATCTCAATGTACTTGCCGCTGTTCTCGCTGATCGGAAAACTCAGCAACGCGCACTAGTCGGAGTAGTTCTTCTTCGGAAATGGGAGGACACGCAGAGAACCGCTGTCCTCCCATTTTTGTTTAAGATAAGTCTTGGGGGGGAGACAGCTCCATCCCGTTCTTCCAATCGATGGAACAGACACAGACACGGCGGGAATGGCTCGAGTGGCTGACGAAGGTCCGCCTGCTCATGATCGCCCTGATCCTGGGCGTGGGCGTGGTCTGGCCGCAGTATTCTCCCCCGTCGGGTACGGTCCGTTATTTTCTTCCCATCATCATTCTGTGGATCACCATCGGGATTCTTCACCTGATCCTGGTCCGCCTGCTTCCCGCAGCCTCCTGGGTGGGTGCCCTGCAGGTTTCCTGTGACGTGGCGATGATTACCGCCATCGTCTACGCCACGGGCTTGCAGGACAGCAACTTCACCTCGCTCTATCTTCTGGTCCTCATCGTGGCAAGCATCTTGTTCTCCCGGCAGATCGCTTTCCTCACGGCGCTGTTTTGCCTTTCCTCTCTTGCCTTGACCACCGCGCTGGTGTATAGCGGCAAGATTCCGAGGACTTCCGTCGCCGCGCCGACGTTCGAGAACATCCGGCTGTGGTTTCTCAGTAACACGTTCGGTTTTCTTGCGGTTGCGTATTTGGCGAGTTTGCTGGCCGTATCGCTGCGCAAGAAGAGTTCGGAACTCGAGCAGAAGAGGGAAGAATTGCTGGAGTTGCAGGAATTCACAGCGGACATCATTCACTCGATGCGCGGTGGATTGGTCACCACCGACTTGGACGGACGGGTGGTCCTTTTGAATCGCACCGGAGAAGAGATTTTCGGGCGCTCCTTCAAGGAATTGCGGGGCCATGACTTGCGCGAAGTGAGCCCGGAGTTCTGGCTGGAGAATATGTCCTCCCTGCCCGAAAGGCTTTCACAGCGCAGGGAAATCGAGGTGCGGATTCCCGGCGGGCAGCGCCGCATTCTGGGGATCTCGGTTTCGCCGCTTCGTACGCGCGATGCCGCCAGTAGCGGGTACGTCTTCAATTTCCAGGACCTGACGGAACTCCGCCGTTTGGAACAGGAAGTGGCCACCAAGGAGCGCATGGCTGCCGTCGGGCGGCTTTCCGCCGCCATTGCCCATGAAATCCGGCAGCCGCTCACGGCCATCGCTGGCGCGGTGAAGGAACTAGGCCGTTTGGTGCCGCTCGAGGAAGACGAAAAGCATCTGGTGAGCATCGTCAGCAGGGAGTCGGAACGGCTCAATCACATCATCACGGACTACTTGAACTATTCCCGCGAGAAGTCCTACGCCTTCCAGGAGGCCGACGTGCGCACGCTGCTGGAGGAAACGCTGCTGCTGATTGAGCGCAAGCCCGAGGTGGTCAAGAATTGTCACCTGGTCCGCGCGTTCAATGGTCAGGTTTCCAAGGCGTTCGTAGACCCGAGCAAGATCAAACAGGTGTTCTGGAACCTTTGTGATAACGCATTGCGTGCCATGCCCAGTGGCGGCACGCTGACCGTCGGCCTCGAGCAAAATCCTGATTGGCTGCGGATTTCGTTCCGGGATACCGGTATCGGATTGGAGCCGTTGCAGCGCGCCAAGATTTTCGAGCCGCTACAATCGAACTTCGAGGGTGGCACGGGCCTCGGGCTGGCCATCGTTTACCAGATTGTTCAGGCACATAACGGCCGGGTCAGCGTATTTAGCGAAAAAGATAAAGGCGCGGAGTTCGTGGTAGAGCTACCGCGCGTTGAATGAGGCGCTATGCAGGCTACGAAAATCGCTCCAAAAGACGCCAGCCGGGAGATGGCGCACATCCTGGTGGTCGATGACGAAAAGTCCATCTGCGAGCTTCTGGAGATTACGTTCCGCAAGGAGGGACACCGCGTCGAAGTGGCCCACAACGTGGAAACGGCCAAGCGTAAGCTGGAAGCCTCGCTCTTCGATATCATCATCTCCGATGTCCGCATGCCCGGCGCCAGCGGCGTGGATTTGCTGCGCTTCAGCCGGGAGGTGGCTCCGGACTCCTATTTCGTGCTGATCACCGGAGTTCCTTCGCTGGATACGGCCATTGCCGCGGCCAATGAAGGGGCCAATCGCTACGTGATCAAGGATCACGATCTGGTGGAACAACTTCGCGTGGCGGTCCGCGAGGTCACGGAGAACCTGAAGTGGAAAAAGGAAGCCGGCTATCTCCGCCGCGAACTGCGCCGACTGACGGGCCTCGACAACATCGTCGGGCAGAGCTCCAAGATGAAGGCCATTTTTGACCTCATCCAAACCGTGGCACCCCAAAACAGCCGCGTGCTGATCACCGGGGAAAGCGGCACCGGTAAGGAATTGGTGGCGCGGGCGATTCATGAGAACAGCTCCCGGTCCCAAGCTCCCTTCATCACCATCAATTGCGGCGCTTTTCCCGAGACCCTCCTCGAATCCGAATTGTTCGGCTACTTAAAGGGCGCCTTCACGGGCGCCAACGAGAATCGCCGCGGGCTCTTTCAGGCCGCGCACGGCGGCACGCTCTTCATGGACGAGATCGGCAACATGAATCTGGCTATGCAGGTGAAGCTCTACCGCGTTCTCCAGGAAGGAAAAGTCCGCCCGCTGGGCAGCACTGAGGAAATCGACGTCGATGTCCGGGTGATCGCCGCGACTAACAAGGACATGGAGAAGGCCATTGCCTCAGGAGAATTCCGTGAAGACCTTTTTTACCGGTTGAGCGTTATTCCTCTTCATGTGCCAGCGCTACGCGATCGTCGCGAAGACATCCCTCTCCTGGCCCGCCATTTCCTGGTGTCGTTCCGGAATTCGATGGGGAAGAGCATTGAAGGCATCTCGCCGGAAGCCATGCGCCGCCTGGAGTCATACGATTGGCCGGGGAATGTCCGCGAGCTGGAAAACACCATTGAGCGCGCCGTGGCTCTCGAAAGTGGCCCGGAAATTTCCCTGGCCGTTCTGCCAGACCGCGTCGCCGGAACCTCCGCAAACTTTGCAGCGGTGATCGGTGAGCCCGGTGGCGTGCAGATTCCGGTCGAGGGCATTGACTTTGAGCACGTCGTTGCGGAAACGGAGAAGCGCTACTTGCAAGCCGCGCTCGAAAAGTCCGGCGGCGTTCGCACCCAAGCTGCGGAGTTGCTCAAAATCAGCTACCGCTCCTTCCGCCACTTGGCCAAAAAACACAACCTGTGAGTGTTATATCACCCAGCCCAGAGGACTGCTGTCCGTCGGAACTAGCTTGCCCGACTGTACAGGAAAAAGCTGCGTTCTGTGCTGCGCTTTAGTTCAGTCAGGTGCAGCTGGCCGTTTGCCCCAATTTGCGCGCCACCCGAAGATGCTTGTTCGCCGTTGTTGCGCCTCTCTCATGGGTCTAGTCTCGACTCGGTTGACACTAAATGACTGCGGGCGATGACACTAATTGTCATTGCAGGTTTTGAAGGGGCATCACGTGCGGAATTGGGGTTCCATATAGACCACATAGCGTCCTCTAACTGTAAGTATATCAATGAGTTGCATGTTTCTGGAACTCTCGTAAACTGAGTCATGGCAATGGCATCTCGGTTGCGCATGCCAGTGTCGTGCTCTGGCACCATCTACACTCTCTTCAGGAGATCTCATGATCAAGCAAAAGGGTTTCTCTCTTATCGAACTGCTGATCGTCGTGGCGATCATTCTGATCATCGCGGCTATTGCCATCCCGAACTTGCTGCGTTCGAAGATTGCGGCAAACGAATCGTCCGCAGTGGGCTCGGTCCGCACCATCAACACGGCGGAAGTGACTTATCAATCGAGTTGGGGCATCGGTTTCGCGGCCACTTTGGCGAATCTGGGTGGACCCGCCCCTTGCACCGTTGCGACTGCAGCTGCAGCTTGCCTAATCGACCCGCTTTTGAGTACCGCCCCCTTCACGAAGAGCGGCTATGTGTTCGCTGCCGTTGGGATTTATCCGGTAAATGGCGTGCTTAACGGATTTGAGGTGAATGCCACTCCATCCGTGGTGCAGACGACCGGCGTACGCTCCTTCTGCGGGGACCACACTGGTCTAATCCAATTTCTGGCTTCAGGTGCTGCCATCGGGACGGCTCCGGGAGCTTGCGCCGCAGTTCCGAATGCACTCCCAGCTTCTGGTCCTATCGGTAACTAACTCCTAAGCTAGGCTTCTGGACCGGGGAGGAAGTTTCGCTTCCTCCCCCCTTTTTTTTGGGGGATAACAGATACAGGCGGGTGGGCCTGTCACGCGTGACATTATTTGGCGGTCTCGGGCTGACAATAAGTGTCACAAGGGGACAGGAAGGAGGATAGGAAGTGACATTGGGCCAGAAGTCGGGAGTAAGCCATCTTGTTTAACCACTCCATTATCAATGTGTTGAAGTTATTCTGGTCCTTCGTACCGTGAGTCATGGCAATGGCATTCCCCTTGCTCATCCCTCACGCGTGCTCTGGCACCAAACACTCTCTCAAGGAGATTTCATGAAGAAGCAAAAGGGTTTCTCTCTTATCGAACTGCTGATCGTCGTGGCGATCATTCTGATCATCGCGGCTATTGCCATCCCGAACTTGCTGCGTTCGAAGATCGCGGCAAACGAATCATCCGCGGTTGGCTCGGTCCGCACCATCAACACGGCGGAAGTGACTTATCAATCGAGTTGGGGCACCGGTTTCGCGGCCACTTTGACGAATCTAGGTGGAGCCGCTCCTTGCACCGTTGCGACTGCAGCTGCAGCTTGCCTAATCGACCCGCTTTTGAGTACCGCCCCCTTCACGAAGAGCGGCTATGTGTTCGCTGCCGTCGGGACTCTTCCAGTAAATGCCGTCCTTAACGGATTTGAAGTGAATGCCACTCCATCCGTGGTGCAGACGACCGGCGTACGCTCCTTCTGTGGGGACCAAACTGGTCTAATCCAGTTTCTGGCTTCAGGTGCTGCCATCGGAACGGCTGCGGGATCTTGCGCGGCAGTTCCGAATGCACTCCCAGCTTCTGGTCCTATCGGTAACTAACTCCTAAGCTAGGCTTCTGGACCGGGGAGGAAGTTTCGCTTCCTCCCCTTTTTTTTGCGCGAAAGGCCTGGATCAGGATAGAGTTACGGGCCATGAACACCCAAGCTGATCGCAGGCGACCCGAAAGCGGGGAGCATCGTGTGGTTCTCATTTTGGCACCTTGCGTGCTCTCTTTGTTTCCAAAGCGTCTTGTTGGCGATAAGTCCTGTAGGAGGTAGTCTCCCTAGGTGATTCTATGAACAAGCAGCGGGGCTTTTCTCTTATCGAGTTGCTGATCGTCGTAGCGATCATTCTGATCATCGCAGCCATAGCCATTCCGAATTTGCTGCGTTCGAGAATCGCGGCAAACGAATCGGCGGCTGTGTCTGCGATTCGCACCATCAACACCGCAGAAGTGACGTATTCTTCGAGTTGGGGCAGCGGTTACGCGGCCACTGTGGACAACCTGGGCGGACCTGGCCCTTGCACCGTTGCAACTGCGGTTGCAGCTTGCATCATCGACCCCCTTTTGAGTACAGCCCCCTACACGAAGAGCGGCTATGTGTTCGCTGCTGTCGGGAATACTCCGGTAGGAGGCGTCAACAACGGATTTGAAGTGAACGCGACGCCGGGCGTGGTGGATGTGACCGGCAAACGCGCCTTCTGCTCCGACCAGACCGGCGTGATTCGAGCTAACACTACGGGAGTCGCGATCGGAACGGGTGCGGGAACCTGCGCCACAGTGTTGACGCTTCTCGTTGGTAATTAGCCTTCAACGGGCATTTGGCCTGGGAGTCGGTTTTCCTTCCCTCCCTTTTGCGAAGGGTGTCAGAGCGTGATGCCTTCCGGTCTGAGGTATGCACAGCTCTTGCTATACTCAGTGCGTGCGGGTAATTCCCCAATTCGGATTATGTGCCTTCCTGATCTTCTCTCTTTCGTCTGCTTTCAGTTGGAGCCAAAGCGCTGCTGGCTCGCGCAACCCTGCCGGGAAGAATACCGCTACACCTATCCTTCGGCGATTTGAGGAGAGATACCGCGATGCGAGCAGTCTTGCGGCTACCTTTCTTGAGCGGTATCAAGAGAATGGGCGTGTAGTTCGGGTGGAGGCGGGAGAAGCGTACTTCCTGCGTCCCGGCAAAATGCGCTGGGATTACGAAGCCCCGGAAAAGAACACCTTTCTAGTGGACGGAAAGTACGTTTGGTTCTATTCTCCCAGCGATCATACCGCCACGCGCATGTCGGCCAAGAAGAGCCAGGACTGGCGCACGCCGTTCGCATTTCTGACTTCTCAGATAAAACTCTCGCGCCTATGTTCGCAACTAGAGCCTGCGCGCGACCTGGAGCCGTCGCAGGCCGACGGGTTGGTATACCGCTGCACGCTCTCTGAGTCTCAGAATCCCGATAGTCCCTCAGCAAGGCCCGTCCTGTTCGAGCTCTCCCCCCAAGGAGCTCTCAACAGGATCGTGATCCCGCAGGAGGGCGGGATTGAATTAGAGTTTTCGTTCGCCGCCTGGCGATGGAACCCCGCCTTGGACAAAGTCGTGTTTCAATTTGCTCCACCCCACGATACTGTGATCGTGAATGGTCTGCTATCGGATACGCCCGGCCTGCGTCAGTAAGCAATAGGAGAGATTGAACTTGCCCCTTTCGCAACTTGCTCGATGTGGCGCAATTTCGGGGCATGTCCGAATGAGGTAAAATATCCACCTATGGGCGAATTTGTTTGCCGTGTCGCCGACGCCAATGGCCATGTGTTCTCTCACGTAGAGGCCGCAGCCAGCCAGGAGGAAGCTCGCCAGAAGCTTGCCGACCGGGGGCTTTATGTATATTCGGTCGACGCCCGCAACACCCTGGTCAGCGGCTTCTTTGGTGTGCGCAAGGAACGGAAGATCGGCGGCAACGACTTCCTGGTTTTGAACCAACAGCTCAACACGCTCATCAAGGCGGGTCTCCCGATCCTTCGCGCTTTGGACTTGCTGGCCACGCGCGCAAGTGCCCCCAAGCTTCGACCGATTCTCATCCAGATTCGAGATCGCGTCCGGGAAGGGAAGTCACTCTCTGAAGCAGTGGACGAAGCGGGTGTGTTCTCCAAAGTGTATTCGACGGCAATTCTTGCTGGTGAGAAGAGCGGGAATCTTTCGGGGGTGCTGGAATACTACATTGCCTATCAGCGGGTTAGCACCGGCGTTCAGAAGAAGATCCTCGCGGCGCTGGTTTACCCAACGCTTTTAATAATCGTGGCCACGTGCATCGTGACTTATCTCGTCACGTTTGTGGTGCCAAAGTTCGGCCTCCTCTACCGTGACCTGGGGGTGGAATTGCCCGGACCCACGAAGGTACTCATTGCCATTACCGTCGACTATCGCTACTACATCTTGGGTGTCATCGCCATTCTGGCGCTGACTGCGGCAGGAATTTTCTTTTGGTCACGCAGCGAAGAGGGCGGAGTGGCTTTCGATCGCTTCAAATTCAGGCTGCCGGTACTCGGCCCAACTCTCTTGAAATTTCAAGTTGCCCAGTTCTGCCGCACTCTCGGGACGCTTCTAACAGGAGGCACGCCCCTGGTTGCGGCTCTGGCAACCGCGTCGGAATCCATCGGGAGCAGGCTTTTGCGCGGCACGGTGGGGCACGCCACGCAGATGGTGCGAGAAGGCGAGTCCCTTCATGGTGCCCTTTCCGCCAATCGAGTGATGCCGGAGATGGCCTTGGACATGATTGAGGTGGGAGAATCGAGCGGAGCGTTGGCGCCCATGTTGAACAGCGTGGCCGAGTTCTATGAAGAGGAAGTAACCATTAAGTTGGGCGCCATGGTTTCTCTGATTGAGCCGCTTCTTCTTGTGGGCATGGGGCTTCTGGTAGCCTTCATTCTGATTTCGCTCTATTTGCCAATTTTCTCGTTCTCCGTCTCGGGAACGGCAAAGTAAGGATTCACACTTTATGGCCACACCTGACTCCAATCTTCCAAATGGCGGCCCGCCCGTTGGCGGTCCGGCAGACCTTGATCAGGAGCGCCAGCAGGCGCGGCGCCTGGCTGCGCGCTACCGCTGTGGGTTTGTCGATCTTGTGGAGCAGCACATCGATCCCGACCTGTTTCGCACCATACCGGCGGACTTGATGTTCCGCTATAACTTCGTGCCCCTAGTGGTGCATGACAACACGCTGGTGATTGCGGTCGCGGATCCCAGCCTGGTGATCCTCAGCGATGAGCTGCCTCTGCTCCTTGGCAAAAAGCTGGCCTATAAGGTTGCCACTGTGCGACAAATCGGCGACTTGCTCAAACGCACCGAGCAGTCTCAGCGCGTGCTGGAGCAGGCCACCGAAGCGTTTACCTTGCAAGTTTCCAAGGAGGAAGAAGAAGAGGGCGAAGAGACCATCTCCGGCGACCGCCTGACGCGCGATACCACCATTAGCCCCGTTGTTCGTCTTGTGGAGACGATTATCTTTACCGCGCTTGAGCGGCGCGCCAGTGACATTCACATCGAAGCTCGCGACGCCGAAGTTGCCGTGAAGTATCGCATTGACGGCGTTCTCCAGCACGCCATGCAGCCGATCGCCAAGGAATGGCACTCCACGGTGATTTCGCGTATCAAGGTGCTCAGCGACCTCGATATCGCCGAGCGCCGTGTTCCCCAGGACGGCCGCTTCCGCGTGAAGTACAAGGGCCGTTTCATCGACCTGCGCGTTTCCATTATGCCCGCCAACCATGGCGAGGATGCCGTCCTCCGGGTCCTGGACAAGGAAACGCTCTCGGAAAAATTTCAGAGCCTCAGCCTTGACGTTGTCGGCTTTTCGACGGAGGAAACGCGGCGCTTCCGCCGCTATATCCACGAACCATACGGCATGGTGCTGGTCACCGGTCCGACAGGCTCCGGAAAGACCACTACGCTCTATGCGGCTATCAATGAAATCAAATCCGACGAGGATAAGATCGTCACCATTGAAGACCCTGTCGAATACCAGGTTCGCGGTATCACCCAAATCCCGGTGAACGAGAAGAAGGGGCTCACTTTCGCCCGCGGCTTGCGCTCGATCCTGCGTCACGACCCGGATAAGATCATGGTCGGCGAAATCCGCGACCAGGAAACCGCGCAAATCGCCATCCAATCGGCGCTGACCGGCCATCTCGTCTTCACTACCGTCCACGCCAACAACGTCACCGACGTCATCGGCCGCTTCATCAATATGGGTGTCGAACCCTATAATTTCGTCTCCGCGCTCAACTGTATTCTGGCCCAGCGCCTCGTCCGGCTGATCTGCGAAAACTGCAAGCGCCCCAAGAAGCACACTGTGACGGAATTGAAGGAATCGGGGCTTGATCCCGCTAAGGTCGCCGATTTCCAGTTTGCCGAAGGCGCCGGTTGCCTGGAGTGTTCCGGCACCGGATTCCACGGCCGCAGCGCCATTTGCGAATTGCTTGACCTGAGCGATCATATCCGTGAAATGATTGTCGACCGCAGGCCCACTTCCGAAATCAAGCGCGCGGCCATCGCCGAGGGTATGATTACGCTGCGCGAAAGTGGCCTGGTCAAAGTTCGGGATGGCGTGACCACTTTGCGGGAAATCAATAAGGTGACTTTCGTTGAGTAGCACCGCCGCAGTTCGGGAAGGCATCTACAAAACGGGCTTCGTCTCCCGGCTCACTCGTTGGATGGAAGCTACTCCTCATCCACCTCTGGCCCTTGAAATTTCGCCGGGACAGGTGGCGGGCGTGCGTCTTCACCGCACCGGCTCCCTCGGCGGGTACTACGTCGAAGCGCTTCCCAAGGGGGCCATTGTTCCTTCGGCCATCGAACCAAATATCGTGAATGCTGCCGCGGTGAAGGCTGCGGTTACAAGCGTCTGCCAGACACTCGAAGCCAAAGAGGAAGATGCCGCCTTGCTAGTGCCGGACCCGGTGATCCGCGTCTTTGTTCAGCACTTCGACGATTTCCCGCGCCACAGCGAAGAAGCCCTTCCCATGCTGCGCTGGAAGCTGAAGAAGAGCGTGCCGTTCGAAGTGGAAGAAACTCTGCTCTCCTATATGCGGCAGGCACCGCGCGCCGACGGCGTCGACGTGGTCACCGCCATCGCCCGGCTTCGCATCATCAAGGAATACGAAGCCCTCCTGGAGGAGCTCACCATTCGGCCCGGAGTTGTTTTGAGCTCCACCCTCGCCGCGATCAGCCTCCTCGATGATCACAAGCCTACCTTACTGGCGCGCGTCTCCGGCACCTCTCTGACCACCGCCATCGTCCGGGAAGGTGTTCTGGCCGGTTATCGTTGTACCGAGCTTCCTGCCCACGCCGATGCGCTCACGCCGCAGATGCTCCTTGAGGAGGTGTTTCCTTTGGCGGCGTATTATCAAGACACTTGGCAGGAAGGTATTCAGGCTGTGCGCGTCGCCGGCCTCGGCAACCGGTTGCAGCAATTTGTGCGGCCACTCGAAGAGGAATTCAAGTGCCCAGTGCGCTCCTTGCTGGGTGCGGCCGTGTCGGATGGCAACTTGCGCGCCGATGCCCGGCCTCTCGCGGACCGTGAGTTGGATGGCCTTGTGGGCTGGATGTTGCATCGAAACTGAAGGAGAATCGGCAAAGAATCGTATGTACGCTCGTCTCAATCTCGCCACCAAGCCGCTGGTCAGCCACCGTCGCTTTTTGTTGGGCGCCGCGCTGCTGGGACTTCTGGGTAGCGTGCTCTTCGTACTGCTTGGCTGGCAGTTCTACAACTTGCGCAAAGCCGATGAGGATTTTCGCGCCCACCTCGGGAAGATTGAGCAGGAAATGGACCGCCTGCGTCATCAGCGGGGTGACCTGGAACGCTTTTACGCAATGGAAGAAAACCACAATCTTCAGGAGCGCGCCAAGTTTATCGACGGTGTCATCGAGGCGCGCAGCTTCAACTGGACCAAAATGTTCATGGATCTCGAACACACTTTGCCTTCCGGCGTTCATGTGCTGCGGATCGAACCGAAGCTAGACCGCAGCACGGTTTCCGTGAAATTCGCCGTCGGTGCGTCCAGCCAGCAAGCAAAAGTGGAGCTCCTCAAGGCATTCGAAGAGTCCAAATGTTTTGCGCACATCGAACTGACTTCCGAGCAATTGCCCAAGCAGGCCAGCGCGGATGTGCTTACGCTTGAGTTTTCTGCCGTCTATACGGGGATCTGACGATGCCTAGATTTGCGCTCAAAAAGCAGTTCATTATCGTTGGCCTTGCCATCTTGCTGCTCGCCGACGCAGCGTTCGCCTATTTCAACTTCAAGATGTCCTCTCCCCAGCAGAGTCATGAGCAGACCCTGGTTGCGGAGACTCGCCAGTTGGGTCTCGTGAGGGCCGATGTCAAGCGTGCCACGGAGATCCGCGAAAAGATTCCACAGGTGCTGAAGCAGTTCGATGACTTTGAAAATACACTGCTTCCCGCTTCAAAAGGCTATTCCGTCATTTCGCAGGAGATGGATGAGTATGCGCGCGATACGCACCTGATCGTGGATAATGTGAAGTTTCACGAAAAGGAAGTGACCGGACGCAATCTGACCGAGCTGACCCTGGAATCCTCGGTCACCGGCGATTACAACGGAATTGTGCGTTTCCTGAATGATTTGCAGCGCTCGAAGCATGTTTACATCGTGGACGGCCTGGATGTGGACTCTCAAACCTCGGGACAGGGGCCTGTCGGTGCACTGCGGATCAACCTGCATATGCGGACCTATTTTCGGAAGGCGTGATGGCACGGACGAAACAACAGAAAGAAGTGATGGCGCTTGCGGCCCTCCTGGTGATCGCTGTATTCGTCTGGTATTTCTACTTTGGCAAGAGCAAGACCACTGCCGGCGTCCTTTCCCCTTCTGGAAACTACGTCCCTATCAATGTCGAGGACTACGGCGCCGTTTTTGAGCCGCTGAAGAACGCACAATCCACCGAGTACAAATCCTCGGGTCGCAATATTTTCATCGCCGGCCCGCCCCCTCCTTCACCAGCGTCAGTGGCTGCCGAGAAAGCAGTTCCAAAGCGGACTCGTCTGCCCATCGGCCCCATGCCGCCGCCCGAGCCTCCTCCTCCGCAGCTCTCCATGAAGTTTTTCGGCTACGGCACCCTGCCGTCCAACGGCCCCCGCTGCGCTTTTTTGCTCGATGGTGAAGAAGTTCATATTGTGAGTGAGGGCGACACCATCCTGAATCACATTCGGATAACGCACATCGGCAATGACAGCATCGAATACGAAGATATCAATACGGGCAAGAAGAATTCGAGCGCTCTGGAGCTGCCACCGGCGGTATGAGACCGCACTCTTACAAACGCTGTGCGCGCAAAGCGGAGTCAGGCTACGCCCTGGTTCTGATCATGTTTTTTCTTGCGCTCCTCGTTCTAAGCACCGTCGCCGCCGCTCCCACGGTGCTCAGTGAAATCCAGCGCGAGAAAGAAGCGGAGATGGTCTGGCGCGGCCGTCAATACGTCCGCGGAATTCGCTTGTTCTACATGAAGACGCAGCGATTCCCCACCTCGCTGGACGATTTGACCAAGCCCAAAACTGGGATTCGTTTCATGCGCCAAGCCTACAAGGATCCGATGAACAATGTCGATGGTTCCTGGCGGTTGATCTACGTTGGCCCCAATGGCCAACTCATCGGCAGCCTCAAGACCCCCGGCACCAGCCTCGGCGGGCAGGTGGCTGGTCAGACTCCGGGTGGTATTCAAGCCGGTGCGTCGTCCCTCACGTCCTCTGGTAGTTCCGCGTTCGGGAATTCTGGCTTTGGCAATTCCGGCTTTGGTAATTCCAACTCCTCAAGTTCTTCCGCGTCCACCATGAACCAGATCGGCGGAAGCGCTCAAGGCACTGCGATGGGAACCGCGTTGCAGGACACTTCTTCGTCCATAGACCCCAATGCGCAGAATCCCGATGCATCGAATGTGACTGGCCAACCTCAGCCTCTCGCCACCATGGATGCCAGCAACACCATCGGTGGCAACATCATCGGCGTTGGCAGCAAGGTAAATCGAAAGTCTTTCCGATGGTACGACAAGGCCAAAAACTATCGTCTTTTCGAGTTCATCTGGGATCCCTCGAAAGACATGACGACTGGCGGCGCATCCGTGGGCATTGGCACGCCGGTACAAAATGTAAACGGAACAAATTCCACGGGTGCGCCCACTTCGCCATTCTCGTCAGGGAGCAACCCGAACCCCTCGGGCAATCCGAATCCAAACCAAATGCCTCCGCTGCAGGCTCCTCCGCCGAATCAGTAAGCCCTGCTCCTTTTCGGGAGGCGTGAATCTTTCGCGGTTCTCAGCTGCTCATCTCATTGCCCGTGTTTCGCGCGCAGGTTACTGGACGGCGGGAAATTCCCGGAGGGAAAGCGATTTGCCGTTCTGTTTTTGCGCGGCGGTTTCGGCCTTAATTTTGGCGTAGCTCTTCGCAATCCGCTGCACGTACTTCATGGTTTCGAGATAAGGCGGCACGCGGCGGCCGTACTGATCCACGCGCTCCGGCCCGGCGTTATACGCAGCGAGAGCCAAAGTGAGGTTGTGGTATTTCCCCAGGAGTTCCTTCAGATAGCGCGCCCCGGCGTTCACGTTTTCTTGCGGGTCAAAAATGTCCTTCACGCCGTAATGCGCCGCGGTCTGGGGCAAAAGTTGCATGAGCCCGCGCGCGTTCTTGGGCGACACGGCCTTTGGGTTGAAATTTGATTCCACGGCCACGACGCAATGGATCAGGTCCGCATCCATTCCGTAACGCTCCGCGGCGGCAAGGATAATCTTGTGGAAAGGGGTCTGGTCGCTTAGAGGTTCCTCGATGGGGTCAAAAACCTCTTCCGGCTCGATACCCACGATGTCATCCAGGGGGACTTCCGCCACGCCCCCCTTCAAGTGCAAGCGGTAGCGGTCGGCAAGAATCTCGTAGCCGGTCACGTTCAGCCGCGCGCCACTGCGCAGGACCACGTAGTCGGCGCGCGCCGCAGTTGCCCCGCCCAGCAGCAGCGCCAGTGCCACCAAACCGCCGATCAGGATTCGTCGGATTGCTACCCTCACCCTGCCACTTCTGGCAGCGCAAACCGCTCGATGGCCTCTGCCACTCCGTCGTCGTCGTTGGACCGCGTCACGTACCACCCGCGTTCTTTCAGTTCCGGCACGCCATTTCCCATCACTACGGGTACGCCCGCAAAGGATAACATTTCCAAGTCATTGTGATTGTCTCCAATGGCCAGGATTTCCTGGCGGGCTACACCGCGCGAGGCTGTCCATTCCGCCAGTGTCGCACCTTTCGATATCGCCGGATGGATCAAGTCGATCATCGAAAAGTCCTTTTTCTCGTAGATGGTCACGGCCAGGGCGAACTCGTCAGTAAATTGGACACTGCGGAGGGCCCGTTCGGCTTCCCGCATACTGGCCACGGAGCCGGAAAACATCACCTGAATCGGGTCGTCGTCGCACAGGCAACTCTCCAGCGGCTTGGCTTCGGCCAGAAATTCGCGGTTGCGCCTATAATAGCCGCCGCGCATGGAATCTTCCCAGTCAATCGTTTCCAGCATCACCTGGTTGGCCTTGGGCCGGTCGAAGACGACAGCCGCGGCCTCGCGCCAAGGCTGCGTGGCCAGCAGAACGCGGCGAGCAGTTTCCCGGGGCAGAAGGTGGCGCAACAGCGTTTGCCCCTCCTTAGTGCGGACGAGCGCGCCATTATTCACGATCATGGTGAGCGGCGCATCGATCTGCTGCGCAACAGGCAATGCGAAGTCGTAGCGCCGGCCGGTGACCAGAACAATTTCGATGCCGCGCCGCGTGGCTTCCGCGATGGCAGCACAGTTGGCAGGCGAAACTTCCCAGCGGGTGTTGAGGAGCGTGCCGTCGACATCGAGCGCGATGAGCCGTATCGCCATAAGGCTAGTTTACCGGAAGGCGGCGTAGGCCCTCAGAAAAGAAGGCCCTGCGGCGCCGCGGAAGCAACCAAATTGGTTGTGCTAGACTTTCTCCCGCATGGCGACGCATCGGCTCTATTACGACGATTCGTATCTGCAAAATTTCCGAGCGCGCGTTCTGGGCTGTCTCCCAACGGAACCGGTACTTTCCGAGGCCGGGCCGCAGCCGGCTTGGGAAGTGCTGCTGGACCGCACCGCGTTCTATCCGTCCTCGGGCGGACAGCCGAATGACTTGGGGCGCCTCGGAGCAGCGCGAATTTTGGACGTGCGCGACGTCGGCGATGAGATCGCGCACATTGTCGACCGCGAACTCTCGTCCGGCGAGATCGAAGGCTGCGTGGATTGGGCGCGCCGCTTCGACCACATGCAGCAGCACACCGGGCAGCACTTGCTCTCGGCGATGTTCCAGGAACGATTTGGATTGCCGACGGTTTCGTTTCATCTGGGCAGCGACCTTAGCACGATTGATTTGCGCGGGCCGGAACCATCGGCGGACGCGCTGCTTGGCGCGCAAAGGGCGGCAAACGAGATTATTTTTGAGGACCGGCCCGTCAACGTGAGGTACGGCACGGCCGATCAATTGGCCCAGCAGGGTGTGCGGAAGGAAGTCGAGCGCGAAGGCATTCTGCGCGCCATCGAAATTGAAGGCGCCGATTTGCAGCCGTGCGGTGGCACGCACTTGAAAAGCACGGGCCAGATCGGCTTGCTGCTGGTTCGCCGCTGCACAAAAATCCGCCAGGACTGGCGCGTGGAATTCGCCTGTGGCGGTCGCGCCGAGCGCCTCGCCACCGCGGATTTCCAGCTTTTGCGCGCGATTGGGGACCGCCTGAGCTGCGCGCCAGAGGAAGCAACAGCGGCCATCGATAAGGCCTCCGCGGAGCGAGATGCGCATTTCAAGAGCCTGCGAGGCGCGTTGCAGCAGCTTGCCGACGCGCGCGCCAAGCTGCTCGTGGCTGCTTCCGCGCAGAGGCCCGATGGCATGCGCCTGATCGCCCAACTGCTTCGCGAAGAAAATCCCGAGCTGCTTTTGCCCCTGGCCAGCGAGTTGGCGAAAAACGAGAAGACCATCGCGCTGCTCATCCACGAACTGACCGGACAGGTTGTCTTCGCCCAGCAGCCGTCCGCGGGCAAGGATCTCGCCGCCGTCCTGAAGCGCGTCCTGGCCACAATAGCCGGCAAGGGCGGAGGCACGCGCGATTTCGTCCGGGCGAAGCTCGTCGATCCGTCCATGAGCAGCGCCGCCCTGGAACTTGCGAGCCGTTTCGTAACAGAGTAGGTGTCCGAGGGCTGTAGTCAGGGAAGCTCGCCCCACGTGACCGGTATGTGGACGGATAAGTGGCAATTTTGAACGGAAGTGTTATCGAGTAAGGTACTTCCCCCTACCCTCCCTGTTTTTGTAAGTGTGGAAAACAAAGAACTTAGGTTTTTCGCAAGTGGTTTAGAATCAACACTTATGGGATGGTCTGCAAGTGTTGATTCTAAAATAGGTTAGTCGGGGGGCTGTCTAGAGCCTTTTGTGGTTTTCAAAGAGCAGGGGCGGCTCGTTGAGAGCGCAGCCGGAGCCATGCCGGGTAAACCGAACAGGCAACCGCGTCCAAATGCGACCTATATTATAACTGAATAGATATATGATGTAAAGGGAAATCGTAAGGCATCCCTCCTTCGGCCACGCGTTCGAGAAGCAAACTGGGAGGGGAAAATGATAGAAGAGCGTCCCACCCTTTGCATGAACCAAAACCGCAAAGGGTAGGCCACCCCGGGGGTCTCAGCGCATTGAGGGTGCGCCACCCGCCGCCGTCTTGAGTAGAGCTAAGGGACATGAATTAATTCACTGAGATAATACTCCTCGGAATGTTGCTCAGTCTGCGGATTCCTTGGGAACCCCAAATTCTCGCCTTCTGACCCCACAATAGCTAGCACGGATGCCTCTTGAGAAGGATACTTTGGCATGAAGAGTATGTTGCAAACCATGTTGTGACGGAATTTCTCGCCAGGAGCCGTTGCGAGGGTAGCTTCGAAAAAGCCATCTGCTGAAACTGGAGCAACAGTTTTTGCACTTAGGTGTCGAGAACCTTCTCCGATAGAGTCGTAGACATTGATTAAAAGTAAAGATTTGGGCGGTAGATTGGTCGCTCCTCGTAAATGTACCTTGAAAGGATCTCCGTCATAATCCGCTTTGCCAACTATGTAGACTGTGGGTGCGTCCCTATTTTGCGGTGCGTTACCGGACGCTAGAGTCATCGGAAGAACGAGAAAAATCAACGCGAAAAGTGACACCCACGCTACGTACCTCATCGCTTACCTCCTGCCACGCCATATTCGCAATCCGCGGGTGGCGGAGCCTTCGTGATGGATTTGGAATTCACAGTGGGAGGATATCACTGAAGAAAGTAACCGGGGAGTGATAAAAGGCAGGGGTGGGGTGGCCTTCGCTTTTATCGAGGGCCACCCGCCAGTACATGCACGCGAACCCGATTACGGAAAAGCTGGTGGAGCATCCGAGGGATTGGCCTTGGAGCAGTTGGTCGTACTACGCGAGTGGCGAGGGGCTGTTGGAGATAGATGCGATCTGAGGGGGGGAATGCCTGAGGTGGGAAATAGAGTGAAGATGAAGAGCCCACCCTTTGCATGAACCAAAACCGCAAAGGGTAGGCCACCCTGGAATCCCTACCGCGTTAAGGGTGTGCCACCCGCCCAGATATAGTATGACGCCAAGATCAGACAGGCCAAAAGCGTCATCCACGCATATCTGAAGTGGCGTCCCCATTTCCAAGCAGGAACCGCAATTTCATCTACCGGCCGAGACCCGAGCAACAGCTGCGTTGCACTTGCTCCAGGTAGCCTTCGGAAATTAACGCTCCAACGCCATGTAGATACGAAACACCAGACCACGGCGACTGCCAGAAGCGTCATGGCCGCCCGTTCTCCAAGAGGATTCGGGTGAGTCCAGGAAACGCGAATGAGAAGAAATCCTATCAATACGGATCCTACTACGCCCAGAAGTTGGAATCCCTCGATCACGTACTTCACTGTCTAACCTCCCGGAGTTGGGGTTCAAAGATTGGCGGGTGGCGCACGGATTGCTCTGCCGCACTCTGATTCTCCTTGGGCATGATGGATGAGAGGATACCACTGTTGAACTTGGCCGCGGAGTGGCAAGAGGGAGGGTTGGTTGCCGCACACTTTAGGGTTTAAGGATGGGGCACGCAGCGAACCCAAGAGCCCACCCTCAAAAACCGAGGATGGGGCACCCTGTCAAAACCGTCTCAACGCTCGATCTGTGGGCCACGCGCTGGAGAAGAACAGAAAGAGAGTTCACCAGGGAGGACACGGAAAAGAGGGGAGAGTGTGTGGCGTTGGAGTGTAAGAGCCCACCCTTCGCAAACGGCGCGAAGGATGGGGCACCCTCAAGTCCATTGGGTCAGTGACGTAACGAGAAAGACCCAACAGGGCGGCGTAAAGCCGCGCCTACGGAGAACCAGCCTAAATGCCTACAATCGCGACGATGGTTTATCGGGAATTGGTCCCTAAACGAGTGAAGGAGGTATACTAATGAGTTGTGGGATTGTAAGCTCAAGCGTCCGCGGTTATCTGGCCGGACGCAAGGGATTCGATCCCAAGCACGTGTTCGCAACAGAGAAACCTGTCCTTCTAGCCTTTGATTGGGAACTGATTGGGGTTATGAATTGCCGGCCGCGGGAAATTGACATTCAAACAGGCAAATATCAGATGTGGCGCTCATGACAAAACGAAGCGAGCAGATCATTTTCATCGGGAACCGAGAAGCAGACCACGTAATGATTGAGCCGTTGTCTGAGGTATTAGGCGGATGGCGCAGCGCCAACATCGCGGTTAAGTCTGGAGTGTGGGCGGGCCACTACACGGGGCAATTCCTGTTGGGAGAATTGACCAAGTTCGGCAAAGAGATTGAAGCTTTCTGCAGGAACCTGAAGCGAATGGCGGCGCTGGTCTGTGTGGAGCACTATCTGCAGATGACGATCACTAGCGATAATCGTGGCGTCATTCATGTCGAGGGCCGGGCGTGCGATCGGCTTGGAGCCAAGACCACGTTGGAATTCGAATTTGAGATCGACCGCACGACGCTGCCTGAAATAGGGCGGTTGCTGGTCGAAGCGGACCGATTGGACTGAGCATGGCCCGCCGAAGTGTCGAGTAGGAGCGCACAGATGCTGCGTCCCTACGGCGGATCTAGAGAAGCAAGATGCTAGCAACAGCTTGTCGCGTGGAAAACGCCACCTAAGGCTTCTGCACCAACTGCGGACGACCGTCTTTTCCCCCAGGTTGCAATGTCCCGGAGGACGGATAGGTGCGTCCGGCCGGTGGTTTGACCGCCAACTTGGCCTTAGGAAATTTTGCGACTATTTGCGGCAATTCACTTTGGAGATTCTGCGGCGGAGGTAACGCCTTAGTGTACGCAACGGGCGGCTTGGGCACAATGTGGCGCACGCGCGGAGCGGACGGCGGCGGCGCGGGCTTACCGGAGATAATCGGCCGTAAATTGGTCGAAACCGGCTTAATCAGGGAGGGATCAAACGATTGTTGGGCGTCCGACGGGAATTTGCCGGAGGCAAATCCGTAGCCGGGCCTATTAAGGCAGGGAATGCAAACGGGATAGTGGGTTCCCACGGTTGTTGGAACGGTGGCTACCGGCCAGGGAAATGGGATGGACAACGTAGGGGTCTGCGCCAGCATGGTTCCGAAACGATTGTCCTGGAAGATCATGACGGGAATAGGATTTTCGTTGACGCTGCAGTTGTCCGTGGCATTGGAAGAACCGGGGCTCTTCACGGAGGGGCAATCCTGCAAAGTGATAGTCGAGGTCAAGCCGGTTTCGGTGGTGGCGGACTGCGTCGTGGAAAGCTGGATCTGAAATTGCGTGCCGTCCGTGGTGGTGTTCGCGGTGGAGTTTCCCAGCCCGAATGTGTAGACGAGAACATCAAGGGCTGCTGTGCCAGTGATCGTGTTCGTCTCCGCGGCAGAAATTGTCGTGTTGAAAGTTTGCGAGCCGGTTGTTGTGGTCGTGAAAGTGGTGACCTGTTGCTGGGAGTAAGCTCCCGAGCTAGTTGTGAGGGGCACGGAGTAATCAAACAGCGGCAGGCCCATGGGAGGCGTGGCCGCCTGGGACAAAGCCACCCAAAACGGGTCAAGCTGGAGTAGATTCACGCAATCGGAAGGTTGCAGGGTGACGGAAAAAGTCTGAGACATGCCGTTGATGTAGAGCGAGTACTGTTGCGTGAGCGGCTGCGGCTTCGCGACGACAAACTTGTACGAGCCGGCGCAGGCGCTGAGCTGCGCAACCGAGGCTTCCAGGACGGCGGCCGCGCCCAGTGGTGCGGCAACGGGGCCGGAGGGATACTCCCAGATGGCAAACTGCGGGTTTACGAGGAAATAGATTTGGTCCGACCAGAACGGCTGCTCATAAAAGGTCAGGGAAGCCTCCGGGGTGGTGCTACTCGGCAGCTTAGGGGTCGAGTAGGTTTGCGTAAGAATGTCCTTGAAGAGCGCGGTGGTCGAATCGCCATAGGAGTTTCCCGAGGCCGTCTTGACGCTGTTGTCCCAAGCGGTGTCGTTTTTGACGGAAAAATTTTCCGAGAGATAGGTTTGGATGGAACCCTTGCCGCCAAGGGTGTAATCGGAGGTGGTTTTGTTGTCGAGCTCGGACGAGTCCGTTAGGCTGACCGTGGTGCCGGCCGTGTACTGCTGTGTGTAGGAAGAAAGCATTTGGAAGCTGGCGGAACTCTGGTCGCCAGGGGGCTGATAGAGAATGAATGCCGGCAGAAAGCTGTACTGCACCAGGAGAGCCGGTTGAACTTGGACCGTAAAGGGCTGAGACCACACCCATTCACCCTGCATGGCGCCGTTATACAGGGGCAGAATTTGCGCGTCCGGGTTGCAGGGATTCGGCCAACATCCGAACGCAATGGGCATTTGCGTGCCATAACCTTCACTGAAGCGCATGCCGACGCGGACGACCGTGGAGCTCAGCTCCGTTTGATAAGGGACTGGAATGCTAGCGATGACGTATCCGCCGGGTGATTGAACCAGTCCGGCAGGGGTGTTTGGAGGCACCGGTGATTTCGGCCCGTAGGCCGTTTGGGAGACGACGTTGTACACCGTCCAGCCGATGGCGTGACCACTAGTGATCGCGCTCTGATATTGCGTGGGGGTGATGAGCGCGCAGGGTCCAGGAATATCCTCATAACTCTGCAATCCGTCGACGTAGGTCGGGCCCGGTATAAGGCCTGGGCACAACGATGCATCGTAAGGTATGTCAACTTCAACATCGAACTTGCCGTTGAATTGCGTATCCGTTGAATCGCGGAACTCGACCAAAAAGTTGAACAGCATGGAACCGCTGGAGGAGGTCTCCACGATGGACAGCGGCGTATTTTGTATGGGCTGGGTTAAAGCCGGAGTGGCCACGTTCGCGTTGTTGCCGATTAGTTCGTTGTATACAGCGCACTGTTCAATGAGGGGGGTGGCATCTCCGGGTAGGCTTCCCATCCACACCGGCGGGGTCATCCAGCCCTGGTCGAAATACACACCGCAGGGCGCTTCGTAAAACATGTATCCCGGAAAGGGCTGTCCGCTGGAGAGGCCAGGGGGAACATTGGCCGGAGCCTGGGCTCCTGTGCGTGCAGGCATTCCAAGCGCGAAGAGGCACACCCCAACAAATGCTATACAGCGCAGGTGATTCTTCCACGCGGCGAGGTTCGCCCACCTAACAGCGGTACAAAGAACGGAGCCCGCAATTCCTAGAGCTTCCACGAAACCGTTTCGTCCATCCAGTTCGTTCATTGCGCGCCACCTATTCTTTTCAGAAAATGCGAATTTGGTAATATCAGGAATTTCCGTCCTGACATCGAAAGAGGCCCCATTCTACGCTGATCTCGCCGGTTCGCAACATAAAAACGATGCTTGATGGAGTGCCCTCGGCGGTCCGGCCATTTGCACCGGCAGGGCGGGAATCGCTCCATTGGCCGCTTATTTTTGCAACACGCCTCTTCGCCCATCCCTCGGTGAGAGCGAATTTCAGTGCAGACTGAACCAGGATCCATCTATCCCGTCCGTAGGAGAGGAGAGTTAAAGAGTTCAACAAGAAAAAGACTTAACGCAGAGGGCACAGAGGAGGCGCGCAGAGATCGCAGAGAAGATGAACCCAAAAGCTCAGGCGAAGGACCGGCACCTGGGGCGGGTGGCGGAGCCGATTGAACGACGACGCTACCAATGAGGAGTGATTGGAAGGAAAGGTTTGGGGCGCGAAGGGGAGAGTAGGGTTACCGCACGGGAAAAAGAGAATCGCAAGACTGACCCGCGAACCCCGAGGGTGGGGCACCCAGCGGGGCGATCAGGCCTGGGCGGCTTGTTTGGCGGCGGAGTTGTAGCTTTCGCCATAGATAGCGGGGACTTCACCGCCCATTGCGCGCAAGTAGGTGGAGAGCTGCCCGCGATGGTGGATGGCGTGGTGCAAGGAAAAAGTCAAGAAGGCGACCGCGGGCAACTGCAACATGCCGCGGAAATCGAGGTTCTTGGAGAGATGTTCGCCGGGGAGCTTGGTGAGATGATCGAAATTGCTGTCGAAGGAATCGCCGTACCACTGGCCGATCTGGGCCGGCGTCTGGACGTTTTCTGGGCGATGGATGGGGGAGAAATCAAACTCACCGACGACAATGCCGCCATAGAAACGGTGCTCGCTTGCGACGATGTGCCAGGCAAGTTCCATGGCGGTTCTGGAGTGAGGGTCGGGACGGTAGTTGGCGTTAGTGAGTGGGATGGCTTCGATGACTGAGCGCGTGATGCGATGTTCGTTCTTTACCGTGGGGAGCCTGAACTGAAGTAAAAAACTGGCTTGTTCGGGCGTGATCGGAAGCATGCAAATTCACCTCTCGGGACAGAGTGCATATCCGGGCGTTGGATGCGCAAAGAGGGAGAAAGGGTGTGGGCGGGAGGAAATCCGATTGCGGGGCGCGCGGCAAAAAGGAGCTAGAAGAAGCGGACGCGGACGCGGTCGGGCAGATTGGCCAGATCGACCAAAGTGAGAAAGTCGATGGTCTTAAATTCGCGGTCGATGGCCGGCGGGCCGCAGATGCGGCCGGATATATCGAGGTAGGCGCGGAAGAGCCGCGGGGGACGCGCGACTTCCACAGGCTCGCCGGTGGCCTGGCAGCTATAGCCAGGCTGGGGCAGGGTGCGAAGAGAAGGCTCGACTAGGTATTTCGCCTTCAGGGAGTCGTACAGGGCCATGCCGTAGTTTTCATCCTGGGAGGAGATGGAGCTACAGCCGATGAGGTAGCGGGAGTCCTGGCGGGTGGCGTAAACCGCAATGCCTTTCCAGAGGGCATGTAAAACCATGATGTTGCGGTAGTCGATGTGAACGCAGGCGCGGCCGAGCTCGAGCAGCTCCCTACGAATGGGGTGGTAGACGGAGAAATCGAAGAGCTGCTCGCCGTAGTAGCCGAGATTTCTACGGGCCAGTTCGCCGGTTTGCAAGCGGTAGGTGCCGACCAGATTGTCGGAATCGAGGTCGCGCACCATCAGGTGATCGCAGAAGGAGTCAAACGGGTCGATGTCGAGGCCGGAACGGTCGGAAGTGGAGAGGCCCTCGCCGAGTTCAAGGTTAAAAACGTTGTAGCGGAGACGCTGGCACTCGATCAATTCCTCGGGCGTCTGAGCGAGACTGACGCGGAAAAGGGAAGTTTCGGTTAAGAGCGGGTCGGTGGTTACCGTTTTCACAGCTGACCTCTGGCTAGGGTGAGTTTCGCTTGGCGTGGGTTACGACAATGTTTCGTCTAGGTGATTTTCGTGCGTTCGCAGTAACGCTTAGGGAACACGGAGCTACCCCAATAACCAATGCTATTGAGAACTACGAGGGAAGGGAAGGCAACGAATGGAGACAGGGAGCGAGATGTGCACGGTGCCGAGGGTGAAGATCGGCGGCGGGTGTGCGCTCGAAGCGCTCATTGGTTGTATTGGGGCAGTATTGGAGCGGCGGCGGTACATCACGAAGAGCAGCAGAGGATCGACACCGCAGCGTGGTCCTGACGCGCAGGAATTGAGAGAATTGGCCAATCAGGGGCAAGCGCCGTTTCCGGATTTCGGGTGATTTATCATCAGTACTCACCCAATGCGAGCATGGGAATTCTATTTCACATTTTGGGTAGCTTATAGCAGTACTAGCCCGTTTGATCCGGATAAGCTTCCGCAACTCCTAGGGAACATTACTCCTCGGCTCGTCCGCTTTGAATTGCAGAACGCGCACCCGCCTATTCACTAGAATCAACGAGGAAGGCAGTTGAGGAAGATGAATACGCCAGGAATGCAGCGAAGCGTCCTGGCCTGGATTTGCCAAAAAGTGGACACTTCGGCGGCTAACACCTTGCATTTTAAAGACTTAGAATCAATATGATGAGGGACTCAATCCACCCGTGACAAAAACTCATGGCCGAGCTGTTTTTGAGTCACCCGGGAGATTGGCTTTTGGCGCCTGGGCGCGCGCCAAGGGGAAGACTCTTGCGAAGTTAGCCTCCGCGTAAGCCATTTAACCCCTGCCTCTAGTGAGGTTTGGCATCCCCGTTGCACAAAAATGGGGCAAGGGGCATGAGGGTGGGTAAGCCTAGCGAGCATCGCGCTTGTATTCCCCGGTGCAAGCTTCCTGTACCGACGGAACTCGATTCGGTGGGTCTCTGCGTGTATCACTTCACATGGAGCGTGGAGGAGGCGTGCGCTGAGATGCACCGCCAGATTGCATTGCGCAAAGCGACCCCTGAACGCCGTGCGGAGATGGCTACCTACGTTCGCGAATGCGCCCTACTCCTCGCCCGCGTCACCAGCAGCCTGTGCTTATCGGACGACCTGAAAAGACGAATCCTCTGCAGTTTCGTATCGCTGATGAATCTAAGAGAGAACCTCGAGCGAGACCCAAGCGGCCCCTTCCCCGAAATACGAGTTTCCGCGCCGGGACTATTCCCGACCCCTGCCCTGGTCCCTGATTGGCTCAACGAAGAATCGAATGCCAGCGTACGCTCTCAAGTGTGAAGGCTGAGCCGAATTTGGATCTTTCCTGATCCACGAAGGCCAACTGCCGGAAGCTGATCGAGACGATCGAGTCGGACAAGCCGAATTTGGCGAAGCAGTATTTTGTGGACAAGGCGATTCAGGAGGCGGAGTTCATTTTAGAGAGGATCGACATGCGGTGGTCGGCGTAAAGTGCCAGCGAAAAAGCGTGGTGAGGTTGGGCGCTGGTAGCCAGGGTTACTCCCAGGGCCTGGAAGTAATCCATTTTGACATGGAAGCGACCGCACGTTTGGCTGAGTTTTCAGGCACACTCTCCACGTGGAGCACCTCTTGGGTGTCGCGTGCTCTTAATGTCAGAGTATAGATTCCCCTCCGTACATTTTCCTCTAACACTACGTCAGCAGCATCTTTGAACATCACGTTACGGAGATAAACGTGACATTCATTTGGGTTGCTTCTATTTGCCTCTATAATACCTTTCGCAAGAGACTCGGACGATGAATAGAATGACAGAATCACTTTAGCGTCGCTCAGGGCCTTTGAATCCTTTTCTGCCCACTGTTTTGCCGCCGCCTCTTCTTTCTCAGCCTCTATTTCTGCGGTCCGTATTCTTCTAGCCTCCGGAGCGGCTTGGGCCATACCGTCTCTTTCAGCCTTCACCCGAGCCAGAAAATGTACAACTAAGCGATTGACGTCATTTTCTTCATCAACAAGATCTCGTTCTTCAGAATAGATGACGCTATTGTCGTCCGGATCGAAAACTGTAATAGAAATCTTTTCATAACCTATCAGGAAGACGTCCTTATGGAACTTTATGATGATGTCTGGATTGGAAATGACTTCACGAAATGATCTCAGCAGACCCGCTCGATATATATAGAAAAAAGGAATCGGGTTTGAGTTGAATTTACTATTTTTGTTGTAGACGACATCAGATTTAAGAACAACGGACCGTGCTGTGCCCAAGAGTTGAGTGTTTTGAGCCAATGCCGGGCCAACTCCTACAAGGGTCAGAAGAACTGCGACGATGGCTAGGTTTCTCATGGCATTCCTCCGATGTTCAGATCCCACCGGACAGCAAGTCTAGTAGTTACCTGTGAGCAGGAACCCATCAATCTTCTTCGGATCGAGAAGTGTTGGGTGCTTAATCAGGACGGCGAGGGCATTTCGCAGGTGTTCGACTGCTATATCAATGGCTGGAGTCCTTCCCTCGTGGCGGTCAATCTCCCGATATTTGTCCAAAATAGCGTCACCGTGCACGATCTTCGATCTGAATGAGTAGACATCCTTTAATTCTCTGAACACCTGCTCGGGGCGAGAGGGGTCTAAGATTTTGTAGAGCGCGGCAAGGCGCATCGCAATTTTGTACGTCATCTCTTGCGTTCCGTCAGACAAAAGCGCTTCCATCGCAATCATCGAGTCGATCACCCCATCCTCATCGGTCGTACGCAATGAACCGAGGTTCAAGCGGTGCATTGCAAGACGAACTTTTCCACCGTATTTAGTGGCCAAGGTTCGCTGCAGGTTTTCGAAACTGTCTCGTATTGCGTCAGCTTCACCGGAACTAATAGACGGAACTTCTTCGTTCCAATCACGGTGTTCAAAAACCGGAGGGTAGTTTTCCACAGACGCGCCGTCAATAGGCGTCAGGTTTGCCGCATACATCGAAGCCCATTCTAGGGGAAGCGAAAGCATTTGTGCGTATCCAGTGGGGTATCCAGTTGAAATTCGTAGTGCTGCAAAAAAAGTATTGATCTTTTCAACGGGATAAGACTCAGGCCGCATTACTTGCTGCTCGTCCCACCAACTCCCGTTTGCGACGGAACAGTTAGTTATGAACAGGCCGTGAGTAGCTGCATCTCCCACTGACAAGCGATCTGAACTACCGAAAGGTCGCCACGCTCGCGCGAGTTGTATTTCATCCGTCAACCTCTCAACCGAAATAAACTCATCGACGTTGAATTTCTGTAGTTCGAACTTAAGAAACAGAATGGGAACAACGACAGTAATCGGAAGGGGGTCATCGAACAAGTAAGTTTCTATCGGCGAATAGACTGGCAAAAGCTTGGTGGGCTCTAACCCGGTCAATCCATATATGTGCACGTACCGGTCCAGAACACTAGCAACACTCGAAAGCAGGCGGCTCGTGCCAAGATTGCGCTCTCTGTCGAATGAAAGGTACTTCTTCAGTCGAGGATTTGTCTTCGCGTACTTGACTAGGGCAAGGAAAGTCGGCTCTTTGCTAAAGTCCGGCGGTGCTTCTCCAGAGAATAAACCATACAGCGCCGAGTACAAACCTCTTATCACGTCACCGTAATTTTGTGGCCCATCAGAACGATTGAAGATGAAGGGCAACCCATTGTCACGCCACTGAAGCTCGGGCCAGTTGTCGTGCTTGCCGATATAAGTTTTTCCGGATTCCGCAAGACGTACGTATCGCAAACCGGTTTCGATTACGCGGCAAAACAGTTCGAAGAAACGTGGATCTTTGGGAAGCGTGCTCACAATTGCGGATGTTATCACACGAACTGAATCGCCAGGACCGGGCCTTTTGCTTCTTCCTTAATCCGGTCATGCCCGCACGACCAAAACATCAGGCACGTGGCGCGAGTTTCGGGACTCGGGGCCGATGTTCTTAACCGGCGAGTGGTAAACCGAAAGTGAACCTAGAACTGATTCCGGGCACGCGCGTTTTCTCACCTCTTCGAAAAGCCGCATTTTTACTAGGGATTCTGGTGGACGAGAGGGGATTCGAACCCCCGACCTCCTCGTTGCGAACGAGGCGCTCTCCCAGCTGAGCTACTCGCCCACGAGTAGCGACCAATGAATTTTAGCAAAGGTGGCGGATGTTTCCAATCGCGGACGGCGGAGAGTGCGCCAGGGAAGTCGCGCAGGAGTAACGACCCGCCATTCGAAGTGGCTATGCAGCGGAACTGTCCAAGCGTAAAAGGGCGGCAGGCCGCCGGACTCCACGGAGTGCGGGGGAAAAAGGATGCGAGAAGAGCGCCCGTTGTTTGAGAGCAAATTACTGACCTTCGCGGAATATGGTGAGTAAACGCGTATTGTCATCCGAGCTGTAGCTCAGGCCTTCAGGCCTGAGGGATCTTGCTTTTGCCTGCGGGCGAGATACAGCAGATTCCTCGCCCGCCGCTGCGGGCTCGGAATGACAAACTGCTCTCGTTGAGCGTCTTCTCGATGCTCGGAAGGCGTCACTATAATCTGCGACACCCCGTAGGAAAACGGGTCAAGGTTGGTTGAAGTGCACGGTGGAGGCGCTGCGCTCGGCGATAACTTTCCGGGCGTTTTCGTAGAGTGCGCGAGCCTGCGGGATAGCTTCCACGGCCTTCTGGACCTGCGGGTCGGCTTCGAGAAGGACCTTGAAACCTTCCTGAGTGCCGTAGTCGGACATGAAAACTTCCTGCTTGATTTTGCGCTTCACCCAGTCCTGATTTTCAGTGAACTCGGGCTCGGTGTAGCGGATGTTGTGCTTGGCGAGGTAGTCGCGGAATTCCTTAACGATTTTGTCGTCAACTTCAAAGCTGTGGGCAATGACAGGCTTGGTACCGAGGAAATAGCGGGTGAAGCCGCCGACGCCTTGCTCTTGGGGGAAAAAGACGTCATTGCGGAACATCTCATCCTGGAACTTAGTGAACTTGGGAGTGTCGACGATGATGTCCGGGGTGATGCCGCCACCGCCGGTGACCTGGCGGCCGCTGTCGGTCTGACGAATTTCGGTGGGATGGTCGGGAACCTTGCGCTCGTAGTGGTACTCGTAAAGGGAGACGGATTTGTAATCGCGCTGAATGAGGCGGCCGCTGGGAGTGTAGTAGCGGGCGGTGGTGAGAGCAAGTCCGGTGTTCTCGGCGAGGGGCGTAACGGTCTGCACCAAGCCCTTGCCGAAGGTGGTTTCGCCGACGACCAGGCCACGGTCGTGGTCCTGAACCGCACCGGTAACGATTTCGGCGGCGGAAGCGGAGTTGTTGTTCACCAGGATAACGAGAGGAACCGTCACACCCTGATTGCCGCGAACGGCGTAGAAGCGGCGCTCGGGAGCGTTGCGGCCGTGATAGGAGACGATGAGCTGGTTCTTTTCCAGGAACACGTCGCCGACGGCGACGGCTTCATTGAGGAGGCCGCCCGGATTGTTGCGCATATCGAGGATGAGGCCATCGAGTGAGTTAGCGCCGAGCTGCCGGAGGGCATCGGTGATCTCGCGATCGGTGGTTTCGTTGAACTGCGAGAGGCGAACATAGCCGACGCCGGGCTTCAGCATGAAAACGATGTCCACGGAGTGGCGAGGGATTTCGTCGCGAGTGACGGTGAAGAGGAGGGGGTCGGCGTAGCCTTCGCGGCTAACCAGAATTTTGACGACGGTCCCCTTCGGGCCCTTGAGCATGTCGGCCACTTCGCCAGTGGAAAGGCCCTCGGTGGACTTGTCGTCGACCTTGACGATGACGTCGCCAGGACGAAGGCCGGCGTTGTAAGCCGGTGCGCCGACGTAGGGGGCAACGACGACAGTATGGGTATCCCGGGGGGCGACAATCATGCCAACGCCATAGTATTTGCCGCGCTGATCTTCGCGGAGGAGGGCAAACTGGCGAGCATCGAAGAAATTGGAGTGGGGATCCAACATGCGGAGCATGCCGGGAATGGCGCCTTGATAGACAGCTTTGTCGACTTCGACAGGCTCGGCGTAATTAGTCTGGACCACGTCCAGGACTCGGGTGAAGTCTCGGACGGAGGAGTGGAAGTCGTCAGTAGAGGCGGTGGTGGCGCGGACCGAGGGGCCGTAAACGCCGCCGAGGACCGCGGATATGCCGAGGACGGCGATGACTAGGACCAATCCACGTCGTTCCGAATTCATGAGTACCCCCGCCGATAGCTTAAAAAGCCAGTATAACATGCACAATATCAAGTGTCGTTTGACACTGATGCGTGCCCTTTCTATGATGCACACAGGGTGCTTTTGGGCAACTAGCGCCATTCCAACTATTCGGGCCAACAATCATAGTGGCGCCAGCGGGCAGATCATGGGTTGGGTACAATTCGAGCAGTTTGAAGGAGAAAGTTGGAACCGTACGGGTACCGTCTAAGTTGAACAATGCTAAGCCTTCCGCACATGATCGTGGTTTTCCTGGTGGTCCTGGTGGTATTTGGACCGCAGAAGCTACCGGAATTGGCCCGGAGCCTCGGGAAATTGATGGGCGAGTTCCGGAAAGCCTCGAGCGACTTCAGGAATGCCTTTGAAGAGGAGATGCGGGACCTGGAACGGCAGGCACGCATCGCCGAGCTGAGAAAGCAGGCTGCGGAAGCCAACGCGGCGGCCGATGCAGCGATAAAGAGATCAACGGACGCGGCCACTCCAGCGTCTACTCCCGGTCCCGAAGCATTAGCGGAGGCCGCGGCCAGTAGGGCGACGGCCGAGGCCCCCGTGATCAGCCCAGTTGCTGAGGCTGTCCCCCGTTTGGACGGCGGAACCGGAGAAACGCAAGCGACAACGGCGACCGAGCCCGCGACGGAAACCTCTCCCTCTCATGACCAACAGCAACCAGCCTGATAACTCCATCGCCGCCCGGTTGGAGACGGCGGGGGGCCAGATGACGTTTTTCGAGCATCTGGCGGAACTGCGAACACGAATCATCAACTCGTTGTACGCAATTGGAATTGGCGCGTTCGTGGGGGTGTACCTTTCGCAGAGATTTATCAGCTTGATCACGCAACCGATGCTCAAGGCGCTGAAGGACGCGGGCTTGGAGCAGAAGCTGATCTACACGCATCCGGCGGGATACCTGAACATGGTGATCACGTTGGGGGTGTATTTGGGAATTGTGCTGGCATCGCCGATTGTGCTGTACCAGATATGGCTGTTTGTGGCGCCGGCGCTGTACAAGCACGAACGCAGCGCGGTGACGGGGTTTTTGTTTTCGACGGTGTTCCTGTTTTTGTCAGGGATTGCGTTTGGGTATTTTGTGACGCTGCCCTATGTGCTGCGATTCCTGGTCAGCTTCAAGGGGCCGGTTGTGCCGATGATCAGCATCAATGAGTACTTTGATCTGATCCTGATGATCCTACTTGGGCTGGGACTGGTGTTTGAGCTGCCGATCCTGATTTTCTTTTTGTCGTTGTTTGGCATCGTGACGCCCACGTTTCTCTGGAAGAACTTCCGCTATGCGGTTTTGATCATTGCGGTGGTGGCGGCGATTATCACGCCGACGCCTGATGCGCAGACCATGTTGATTTTCATGATGCCTATGGTGTTGCTGTATTTCGTAGGGATTGCCGTGTCCGCTGCGGTGGTGCGCCGGAAGAAGAAGCGGTTGGCGGCAGAAAGCGCGGGGCAGTCGAGATGATGGTCTCGCAAGTTCGTTCACGCTTTGTGCTGGGGCTGACAATCTCGTGCGTGTTTCTGGCACCCGGGTGCAAGTCCGGAAACGGGACGCAGCCGGTGCCTGCGGAACCGCCCTTTATGAGCGCGGTGGCGGGCAGCGCACCCGCTCCTGGGGAAGAGGCGCCCTCGCCCGACAAGACCGGTGGATTCGATGGAAAGCGCGCGTACGAGCAGGTAGCGAAACAGGTGAGCTTCGGGCCGCGGCCCCCGGGCTCTCCGGCGATCGCGAAATTGCAGGATTATTTAGAGGCGGAGCTGAGGTCGTACGGCTGCGCAGTGGAAACGGATTCGTTTTCCGCGGACACGCCCGTGGGCCGCGTGCCGATGAAGAATCTCCTGGTGAAGATTCCCGGGGAAAAGCCAGGAATTATCCTGCTGGGCACGCACTACGACACGAAGCGGCTGGAGAATTTTGTCGGCGCGGATGACAGTGGATCGTCGACCGGGGTGATGCTAGAGATGGCTCGGCTACTGTGCAAACGGCCGGGCAAGTACGCGGTATGGATTGCGTTTTTTGATGCGGAAGAAGCCTTCAATCCGGAGGAGTGGAAGGATCCCGACAATTGTTACGGCAGCCGGCAAATGGCGGCGCGGATGGCGGCGAGCGGGGATTTGCCGAAGGTGAAGGCGTTCATACTGGCGGATCTGGTTGGGGGGCGCACGCCGCACTTCCGGCGTGACGGTGAATCAACGAACTGGCTGGTGGATTTGGTGTGGGAGATCGCGGCGAAACTTGGCTATTCCAATGTGTTCGTGAATGAGCCATACGATGTCGGCGGTGACGATCACTTGTCGTTTACGAGGCGCAAAGTTCCTTCGGTGGATATCATAGATCTCGACACGAACAACGATGTGCCGTATTGGCATACGCCGCAGGATACGTTGGACAAGATCAGTCCGAAGACGCTGGCGATTGTCGGACATACGATTCTGGAATCCGTGAAGGAACTGCAGAAGAGGTAGAACAGTCTGTAGTCTGGAGTTGGCAGTCGGGAGTGGCTCGAGCAGTACTCTTGGCTGCCTGTGGACTACCGACTACAGACTACCGACTAGCCACTTCAAACTCCTGACCAATAACAATTGTTCACTTCTCGAAGGTGACGGGGTGGTCCTTGGAGATCAAGGAGTGTTTCTGGAACTTTTCATCATCGCGGTAGGGGAAATCGGAGCGGTAGTGGCTGCCGCGGCTCTCCTCGCGAGCGAGAGCGGAGCGGGCGATCAGCAAGCCTAAGGCGTGCAGGTTGCGGAGTTCATGCTCGTAACGGCCGTCTTTTTCGGAGCGCGGAATTTCCAAAGCCGTGAGGGCTTCGATGGCGGCCTTTAATTCCTTGCCGCTGCGTAGAATGCCAACCTGCTTCCACATCAATTCTTTGAGTTTTTCGCGCGCGCCGGCAGCAGCGGCTTTGGGCTTCGGTTTGTCAGGAGTCTTCTCGGAGTTGTTCCAGGTTTTGGGAGCGGGTGAGCCCGGCAGGTGGGTGTGATTTTTCTTGGACCCTGGGGCGTCCTTGATCATGGCGATGCCGGCGCGGGCGCCGAAGACGAGACCTTCGAGCAGCGAATTGCTCGCCAAACGATTCGCGCCGTGGACGCCAGTGGCGGCAGTTTCCCCGGCAGAGTAAAGGCCCGGAATCGAGGTACGTCCCCAAAGATCGGTCTTGACGCCGCCCATCATGAAGTGCGCGGCGGGACTGACGGGAGCCAGATCGGTGGCCAGATCGAGGCCGTAGCTGAGGCAAGTCGAATAGATACGCGGGAATCGCTTTTCGAGGAACTCTTTGGGCTTGGAAGTCATGTCCAGATAGACATGCTGGCTGCTGATCTTGTGCATTTCACTGGTGATGGCGCGGGCGACGACATCGCGAGGAGCGAGTTCCTGCGCTTCGTGATAGCGCTTCATGAAGCGCTCAAGGTGGACGTTGCGAAGAATGCCGCCTTCGCCACGGAGCGCTTCGCTGAGGAGGAAGCGCGGAGCCCCTTGGATGGCCAGAGCGGTGGGATGGAATTGCACGAATTCCATGTCGGAAAGAATGGCGCCCGCGTCGTAGGCAATGGCCATGCCGTCGCCGGTGGCCACTTCGGGATTGGTGGTTTCGCGGTAGAGCTGGCCGAGGCCGCCGGTGGCGAGGAGAAGGGCGCCGGCACGGAGCTCGTGGAGCGAGCCATCATTCTCGTCGATGAACTGAACGCCAACGGCGCGGCCTTTCTCGATCATGAGGCGGGTGGTGAAAGAGTGCGGGCGGAGATGAAGGTGGGGAATGGTGTGAGCGCGGGCCAGGAGGGCGCGGCTAATTTCGCGTCCGGTGGAGTCACCGTGGGCGTGGAGAATACGAGAGCGGCTGTGCGCCGCTTCGCGGGTGAAAGCGAGTTTTGTGCCGGCGCGGTCGAATTCAGTGCCCCACTCGATCAACTGTGTGATGTATTTGGGCCCTTCCTCCACGAGCAGCACAACACTTTCCGTGCGACAGAGACCATCGCCGGCGTTGATGGTGTCCTGTTCATGGAGGCCAATTTCGTCCTCGTCGCTGAGAGCGACGGCGATGCCGCCCTGCGCGTAGGCGGTAGCGGATTCGCTCAGGTAGGACTTGGCGAGGACGAGCACGCTGCCCGCCTGGCTCAGTTCGATCGCAGCGCGCACGCCGGCTACACCGGAGCCGACAACGGCGTAATCGACGTGATAAACCTTCTGAGAAAGTGTCATGAAGAGCCTTCAACAGGCGCAAGGGTATGGTAGCACGAAGCTTTTTCGCGCTAGCAGTTTCCCGCGCTGTTCCGGGGAAGTGAGCCGCCGGGGGGGATTGCGTATCGTAATTGAAAGCTTGGTGGAAATATGGAAGCGGCGGCTCATGTTGTTTAGCGGGGTGCAAGCTTGTGCTACATTGGGAGAATCCAGCCAGGGCGATGAAACCCACTGATTCACAAGCCGTTCGCGTTCGCGCCGCCACCGGCGATTATTCAGTAGTGTGCCAACGCGGGCTGCTTCGGCATGCCTCACGGGAAATCGCGCGGCTGGGGAAATTTTCCAGCGTGCACATTTTGACGTCGAAGCGGGTGTGGCGGGCCGTGGACGGGAAGATGCGGCGGGGAATTCTCGGCCGGGTGGCAGCGCAGGTGCACTTGTTCGATGACGCGGAAGAGGCGAAAAACCTGAAAACCGTGGAAGCGATTGCGCGGAAGCTGGTGCGCGCGGGGGCGGACCGGAAATCGCTGCTGATTGCGGTGGGTGGCGGAGTCGTTGGCGATGTGGCCGGCTTTGTGGCCGCCTCCTACTTGCGCGGAGTGGCGCTGGTGCAGGTGCCGACGACGGTTGTGGCGCAGGTCGACAGCGCGATTGGCGGGAAGACTGGAGTAAACCTGCCGGAAGGGAAGAACCTGGTGGGGGCATTTTACCCGCCGAGGCTGGTGCTGGTTGACCCCGAAGTGCTGGCCAGCCTGCCGGAGCGGGAATTTCGCGGCGGGCTCGCCGAAGTGATCAAATATGGCGTGATTGCGGACGCGAAATTGTTTGCGTTCCTCGAGCTGAGTTTGGAGAGGATTCTGGGGAGTGACAGCCGTGCGCTGGAGCACGTGATTTGGCGATCCATTGAGATCAAAGCGCGAGTCGTGAGCCGGGACGAAAGGGAATCCGGGCTGCGGGAGATTCTGAATTACGGGCACACCTTCGCGCATGCGCTGGAGTCCGTAACGCGGTACAGAAAGTATCGGCATGGGGAGGCGGTGGCTTGGGGCATGATGTGCGCGGCGCTGCTGGGCCATGAAGTGGTCAAGATGCCGGCAGACGATGTGGCACGGATCATTGCGTTGGTGAGGCGAATCGGGCCGCTGCCGGGTTGGCCGGCAGTTCCGCCGAAGAAGCTTTTTTTAGCCATGCGGGCGGATAAGAAGACGAAATTCGGGAAAGTGCGGTTCGTGCTGTCACCTCGGCTGGGGCAGGCAAAGTCGTATGACGGGGTGATGCCAAAGACGGCGATTCGCGTGTTGCGATTTGGACCGCAGTTTGTGCTTTGTCCAATGGACTCGCTCGGGAAGCACCATGGTTGAGCCTGTGACGTTGCCGAAGGGCACTCAACCCGAAGGGGCGAGAGACCAGCAAGAAGCTTCGCAGCAAGTGCGCGAAATGTTTACGCGGATTGCGCCGCGATATGACCTCCTGAACCATTTGCTGTCGGCGCAGATGGATCGGCTGTGGCGCGCACGAACGGCCAGGGAACTGAAGCCCATCCTGGAGCGGCCGGAGGCTCTGGTGCTCGATCTCTGCTGCGGGACTGGGGATCTGGCGTTTTCGCTGGAGCGCAGAGGCAAGGCGCGGATCCTTGGGGCGGATTTTTCGCACGCCATGCTGGTTCGTGCGCGAGAAAAAGCGATGGCGGCGAATGGGAGGGCACCCATGGCATTTCTTGAGGCGGATGCGCTGGAATTGCCCTTTGCCGACGAATCATTTGACCTGGTGACTTCCGCTTTCGGATTTCGTAATCTGGCGAACTACGAAGATGGACTGCAGGAGATTTTTCGCGTCCTGAAACCGGGCGGGACCCTGGGGATACTGGAATTTACCGAACCCGCGCCGGGATTCCTGGGCGATGCCTATCGTTTTTACACGCAAAAGGTTCTGCCAAAGATTGGTGGTTGGATCTCCGGCGATACGGTCGCTTATGCCTATCTGCCGGAATCAGTCGCGCGGTTTTTCCGCCCGGAGGAATTCGCGTCGCTCCTGAAGAAGGCGGGTTATGGCCAGGTGCGCTATCACCTGATGACACTGCGTTCGGTTGCCCTGCATCTCGCGGTCCGCCCGTAAGAGCCGGGAGTGCGGTATTATTCCGGCGGAATGGACGGCGTTCACGTTTTCTCGGCAAAGATTTACAAGGTGGGGATCATCCGGTTTGTGGATGTGCCGGCTGGTGTGTCGCGGGTTATCGGGGACGGGGCCACGCACGTGCCGGTCGTGGGAGAAGTGGAGGGTTTGGCGCTGCGGAGCACGCTGGTCTCTCGCGGGGAGGGATGTTACCGGCTGGCGATCCACGGCGATCTACGGAAGAAATTGAATGTGGACGCAGGCGCGGTGGTCGAGATTGCGATTCAGCAGGATGAGGAATCGCGCGAACCGGTGTTGCCGCCGGCCCTGGTGCTCGCCTTACGAAATTCGACAAAAGCCCAGGCTGCGTTCCGCAAGATGACGACTGCGCTGCGACGACAGGTGGTGCGCTATCTCACATCGGTGAGCCAGCAGAGCACACTCGAGCGGCGCGCGGCAAAGTTTGTGAGAACGCTTGAACAAAGAAGCCGGGCGAAACCACCGAAGAAGAGAAAATCGCTCAGGAAATGAGCGGAATCGAGAGGGCCGGGTCGGGCGTGGAAATGTGCGCATTCAATTAATGGCAGGTACGGAGTACTCATTGTGGCGGGCAGCGGGAGCCTATAGGCTCGCCGGAGTGGGGAGAGTCCGGCAAGGGAGACTCCGACATGAACGACGCGCGCATGGCCACAAACACCGCCTTGGCTCAAGCGGCTAGAAGGGAGCTAAAGGGACGAATTCGCCGGATTCGGATGGAAGATTCGTTCGTCGAAATGGCGTGCGATCTGTGCCTGGAACAAGTGCCCGTGGAGATGGCTTTTCAGCGGATCCAGGACAAAGCGTTAGAGAAAATGGTGCCGCTGCTGGACACCAAGATTTTGGGAGTCCCGGAAGCGATCCAAAGCTGCCTGGAAGTGGTGGCGGAAGAATCCGAGCGCGTCGCGTGGTGTGCGCTGCAAAAGGGTACGGAGATGCTCGAAGAGGGATTGGCGTTCTTGGAAGAGGGCGTCGTGGAAGTGCCCGAGGGCGGTTATGTGAATTAGCGGGACGCCCGCCGAAGCAACCTTCCTCCATTGGCAAGAGAGGCGCTGCGCAGGCTGCGCGGGGCCAATTCAGCAAACAACACAATTGGGGATCGTTTGAGTACGATGGCCTTGAGTTCAGCGGGCCCAGCCCGGGTCGCCGCCGGCTTTGCGCAGATCATCTTCCATGTCGCTGAGCTGCTGCTTGAGGGCCTCGATTTCCTTTTTCTTGGCGTCGATCTTGGCGGTATTTTGGTTGATGTCGGAGCGATCATGCTGCTGCATTAAAGCTTGCTGAGGATCGGTGTAATACTGGACCTGATTTTTGTCGAGTTCCCTTTGAAGGATGTCGAGTTCTTTTTCGGATTGGGCCAGTTTGTCGTGGGCTTTTTGGAAGCGCTTGCGCCAGTAGACCTCGCTCTTGGGATCGTTTTCCGCGTTCTCCTCTTTGGCCTCATCGGAGGTCTGCACCGCTTCCTGTTGGCCGCCGGATTTATCGGCTGTAGCGTCCGCAACAGGCGCGTTGTTGTTAGCGGAAGGGAAGTCGTCGTTGGTTACGACTTTTGTGGGTTTGGGCGCATTTTTCTGTTGTTCGCGCGCTTTCCGCGCCGCCGCTGCGACATCGCCGGAGCTTTGATCCTGAGCGGGCAGAGAAAAGGCGGTGAGCCCGAACAGCGTGGTCAGGGAGATGAGGCGGAGTAAAGTTGGTAGACGCATATCAACTGACCTCCAGCGGAGCGGCCAGGAAGCTCCAAAGACGCGGTCCGTTGCGACCAAACACTATTCTACCGCTTTTCTCGATAAGGAGAGGCGAATGGCGCGGAAGGATAAACTCAGAAGTGTGGCTGCTTGAAGAATAGCAGCGAAGTTCCTATCGGACGCGACAAAAAGACAACAAGAAGACCGGCGATGCCGAGGAATGTGCCCAATGGGAGTTGGTACTGCGCGGCAAGGGTCCAGCGGAGCGCGTTAATGCTGCCGAGGCCGCGGCGGTGGGCGCGTTCGGCGACGGTGCGCCGCCAGCCGGAGAAATAGAGGAGGGAAACGAAGCCAAGTCCGACGACGCTACCGAGTAGCGTGCCGAGAAGGATGGTAAGGAACGCTCCGCGGACTCCGAGAAAGGCACCGACCATGGCCATCATCTTGACGTCGCCCATGCCCATGCCTTCGCGCTTGCGGACGAGTTTGTAGAGGGACGCGGCGCCCCAAAGAAGAAAACTGCCGAAAGCTGCACCGAGGAGGGCGTCGACTACACCGATGAGCATAGTGGGCAAATGGCGATAGGGAACCCACGAGCCCCAATCGCTATCCGGTGGAATTCGTGTGGCGAAGGCGAGGGCAAGACCGAAGCCGAGCCAGTTCACGACGTCAGGCAGGAGGCGCACGCGGATATCGGTAACGATCAAGACAATCAGCAGGCAGCCGAACAGGAGAAATTTGAAAGTGGGCAGCGTGACGCCAAAGCTGTAGTAGGTGAGCACAAAGAAAAGGCCGGTGAGGAATTCGACGATGGGATACATCGGCGAGATGGGCAAATGGCAATGGCGGCATTTCCCGCGGAGAAGCAGCCAACTGAGAACAGGGATGTTGTCGTAGGGCTTGATGGGTGTATGGCAGCGCGGGCAATGGGAAGCCGGGGAAATAATGGATTCGCCTTCCGGAATGCGGGAGATGCAAACATTCAGAAAGCTTCCGATGACGATGCCGAAGAGGAAAAAGAAGAACGGGATCACAGAATCGACTGTGCCACAGGAGTGGAACAGACTCAATGCAAGGAGACGCGGGGCGTGCCGGATGGCTAACGGGAAGCAGCCTGGAGTTTATAGTCGGGGGTTGGAAGTCATGCCCTGCGGCTGTCAACTACCGACTACCGCCTGTCTCGTGCGCTACACTGAATAGCATATGGCGATGGGCTGGTACGAGCACTGGATACGCCGGTACGAACACCGGCGGTGGACGACCGACGACAACCGCACGGTGCGGCCGTTTGAGTGGGGGCTGGAACACATCCTCAACGGAAGCCAGGGTCATGACGACCCGCGTCCAGTTTTCGCGGAGTATGCGAGCGAGGCGATTGCTCGGAGCGAGGAGTGGTACGCGCCGGGGGAAGTGCGCGACTACCGATTGGACAGCGAGAATGTGCTGACCTTTACCAGTCCGCTGGAATCGCCTTGGCCAAGGAACAATACGGTCCATGCCCAGTTCTTCCCAGCGCGAATGGCCGGGCCGGCGGTGCTGGTCCTGCCGAATTGGAACGCGAAGTGGCATGGCCAAGTGGCGCTGTGTCACTGGCTGCGGCGAATCGGGATTAGCGCGATGAAAATGAGCCTGCCGTACCACGACCGGCGGATGGCTGAGGGACATGAGCGCGCGGATCAATTGGTGGGGCCGAACATTGGGTTGACGCTGATGGCCAACCGGCAGGCAGTGCAAGATGCGCGAGCCTGTCTTACCTGGCTGGAGCGGCAGGGGTACGACCGGCTGGGCATTTTGGGAACGAGCATTGGCTCGTCAGTGGGATACATCACGCTGGTGCATGACAAGCGCGTGCGGGCGGGGGGATTCTTCCACGTGTCGACGTACTTTGCGGATGTGGTGAGCCAGGGCATGACCACGAATCACGTGTGGGAGGCGTTAAGGCACGAAGTGAGCGTCGAGGAATTGCGGAGATACTGGGCGCCGATCAGCCCCATGCCGTTTGTGGAACGGGGAATGGGCGCGCGGCGGAGTACGTTCCTGGTCTATGGCAAGTATGACCCCACGTTTTTGCCGGAGTTGACGCAGCAGATGCTGGAGGCCTTGCGGCAACATGGGGCCGAACCGCGCACGCTGGAGCTGCCGGTGGGGCACTACTCGCTTGAGCTGGCGCCGTTCAGCTACATCGCGGGGTGGCGGATGATTACGTATTTTCTGGAAGCCCTAGGGTGAGGGAGACTTGTCTGCGGGTCTCTTGTGCGAGTACAATCTACCTTGGTAGAATAGATTCTACAGAGGTAGACAAATGGGTTTGAACATCAAGGATCCGGAAACTCACCGTTTGGCTCAGGAGTTGGCGGAAGAGACCGGCGAAAGTATGACGCGAGCCGTAACCGAGGCAGTGCGCGAACGGCTGCAGCGCGTTCGCAAGAATCACCGCAAGAAGGCGTCCGTCGAGGAGTTACTGGAATATGGCCGCCGGTGCCGAAGTCATTTGAAGGGGCCGGTGCCCGACCACGCGAAACTCCTCTACGATGAGGATGGTCTGCCGAGATGATCGTGGACAGTTCCGCGTTGATCGCGATCATGTTTGTGGAGGATGAAGCGGACACTTTTGTGCGTGCGATTCGAGAAGCCGAGATGTGCAGGATCTCGGCAGCTACGTTCGCGGAAACCTCGATCGTGGTCGAAAAGGGATCAGGGGACTCGGGAATACGGCAATTGGATGGATTTCTCCGAGACGCAGGAGTTGTGATTGAAGCAGTGACAGAAGAACAATCCTTTGTGGCGAGACAAGCGTATTCGGATTTTGGCAAAGGGCGGCATCCCGCGGGTCTGAATTTTGGGGATTGCTTTTCGTATGCGCTGGCGAAGGTATCGGGAGAGCCGTTGCTGTTCAAAGGGAACGATTTCCGGAAGACCGACATCGTGCCGGCCGTTTGAGGACTGTCGCGGGCAAGGGGACGCGCTGTGGTAAGAAGAGAATTAACGCAGAGGGCACAGAGGGAAGAGCACGAAGGTCGCGGAGAACAATCAGAAAGCGGCGAAATTTTCCTTTACTGCAGGATTTGAGCGATGGCGCCGGAGGCGACGAGGGTGGCGACGGCGTTGATGTCGGGGGCGAGAGGGCGGTCGGCGGTAAGTTTGGGGGAGACGGCGCGGACGGCGTTGTAGGCTGTCCTGGCGAGCGGGCCGGTTTGCAAAGGGGCGAGCAGATCGATGCCCTGGCAGGCGCAAAGGAGTTCGATGGCGAGAATGTGGCGGAGATTGTGGAGCATGCGTTCGAGGCGGCGCGCGCCGCTCATGCCCATGGAGACATAATCTTCCTGATTGCCTGAAGTGGAAATCGAATTGACAGAATGGGGCGCGGCAAGGGCGCGATTTTCGCTGGAGAGCGCAGCGGCGGTGATTTGCGCGCTCATGAAGCCGGAATTGAGGCCGGGGTCGGGCGTGAGGAATGCTGGGAGCATGCTGGTGAGCGGGTTAGTCATTTGCTCGACGCGGCGTTCGCAGATGCCGCTGAGCGTGGCGAGGGCGATGGCCACCTGATCGGCCGCCATGGCGAGCGGCTGGCCGTGGAAATTGCCGCCACTGACGATGTCACCGGCCCCATTTTCCTTCACAAAAACGAGAGGATTGTCTGTGGCGCTGTTAAGTTCAACGAGGGCAATTTCGCGCGCCTGCCGGAACGAATCGCGGACGGCACCGTGCACCTGCGGAGTGCAGCGGAGGCTGTACGCGTCCTGGACGCGGGTGTCTTTGTCTGGGGCGCGGTGAGATTCGCGGATCTGGCTCCCTTCATTGAGATGAGCAAGGTTGCGCGCGGTCGTGGCGGCGCCGGAATAGGCGCGGGCGTGCATGATGCGCGCGTCGAACGCACCAGGGCTTCCGCGAAGGGCATCGAGAGATAGCGAGGCCGCAACATCGGCGGTGTCCCCAAGGGTGTCCGCTTCGCGAAGCGCGAGGCTAAGAAGAGCAAGCATGGCCTGCGTTCCATTGAGGAGCGATAGACCTTCTTTTGCTTCGAGGGCCACAGGAGCGATGCCGGCGCGCTTCAGGGCTTCCCCGCCGGGGAGTTTTTCGGCGTTGAGGAGAGCTTGGCCTTCGCCGATGACGACCTGCGCGAGATGGGCGAGGGGCGCGAGATCGCCGGAAGCACCGACCGAGCCTTGCGACGGGATCACGGGATGAACGCCGGCATTGAGCATGGCACAAAGCGTTTCGACAACGACGGGCCGCACGCCGCTGAGGCCTTTGGCCAACGCGTTGGCGCGCAGGAGCATCATGGCGCGGGTCTCGGCTTCGGAAAGCGGCGTGCCGACGCCGCAGGAATGGGAACGCACGAGATTGACCTGGAGCTGGCGGACTTGTTCGGAGGAGATGCGCACGCTCGCGAGTTTGCCGAAGCCGGTGTTGATGCCGTAGGCGGTCTGGCCCTCGGCGAGGAGTTTTTCGACCACGCCGCGTGAGGCCTGCATGCGCACCATGGCATCGGGATAGAGCGAAACAGGTTCGCGCTGGAGCGCGACGGCATAGAGTTGCGAGAAGGTCAGATCGTTGCCGGTGAGGGAGACGGTCATAGGCTGTTCACTTGAGCGAGGTTTGACAAGTCGAAGAAAAATCTAACGCAGAGACACAGAGAACGCAAAGATTCGCGGAGAAGCCGGTTCACCATAGAGGGCATAGGGAGTAGAGAGAAGTAATGCAGCTGGGTCATGAGCCGCTCCGGTCCGCGGGAAGGGAAGCCGCGATGGAGAGGAATGCCTGTTTGTACTTTTCCGGGAAATGCTTGACCTGGCCAGCGCGGTTGCAGGAGATGTGGATCGTGTGGCCGGTAGCGAGCAGTCTCTGATCCGCTTGGCGGAAGACTTCGTAACCGAATTTGAGCATGCGATTTTTTGCTTCGAGGATGCGGGTGCGCACGCTAAGGAGTTCGTCGTAGCGAGCCGGGTGGTGATAGCGGCAGTGGGCGTCGGCGACGACGAGGTAGCAATCCTCCTCGGCTTCCATGCGCCCGTAGTCGAAGCCGAGGGCGCGCATGAGTTCCATACGGCCGACTTCGAACCAAATCAGAAAGTTGGAATGGTAGACCACGCCCATTTGGTCGGTTTCGGCGTAACGGACACGGACGGTGACATCGTGATATTCGAGCATGATTTTCGTATGAAGCGGTCCGGCGTCGGCTCGACGCCAAAATGCAAATCATAGTATGCCGGAAGACGAGGCAGGGAAGAAATGGGTGATGGGCGGGATAGGCCAACAGCCACCAGCCAATAGTTTACAGCAAGAAGTGGACCCGCGACCTCTAGGAGTGCACAATATGTAACTATGAGGAACACATAATCATGCAACATTACAGCAAGCTTCAGGTCTGGCAGCGGAGCCACAAATTGGTCCTTGAGCTATATCGCATGACGCAGGATTTTCCCCAAGAGGAACGATACGGGCTCACGGCGCAGCTTCGCCGAGCGGCATTGTCAGTGCCAACGAATATTGCTGAGGGTTCCAAGCGAGCCGCCCCCAGGGACTATGCGCACTTTATTAACATCGCCGAAGGTTCACTTTCCGAAACGGAGTATCTTCTCATTGTCAGTCGGGACTTGGGCTACGTTGCTGGAGAAACTGCGTCCAGGTGCCTGGCAGAGGCATCGGAGCTACTGAGGATGCTGCACGCCCTGCGGAAGAAAGTCCAGGGTGACGCTGGCCCGAAACCAGGTCCCGGCAAAACTGTCCGCTGTTGACTGTAAGCTAACGGCTAGTGCTTTTCCTTTTCGTCTTGCCAGATGGGTTTGCGCTTTTCGAGGAAGGCGGCTATACCCTCCTTGAAATCAGGCGTGCAGCGAACGCGGGCGCTTTCGAGGACGGCGCGTTCGAGGTCGTGGTCCACGCTGGCGGCTTCGGCGGAGACGAGAAGATGCTTGGCGCGAGTGATGCTGCTGGGGCTGGCGGCCAGAATGACTTCGGCCAGTTCGTGGGCGCGATGCATTAAGTTTTCCGCAGGAACGATCTCATTGACGAGGCCCATTTCTTTGGCTTCGACGGCGTCGAGGAGTCGGCCGGTGAGGAGAAGATCGCGAGCGCGCTTTTCGCCGATCTGGCGCGTGAGGAACACGGAGACGATAGCGGGGAGAAACCCGATTCTCACTTCGGTGTAACCGAATTTCGCTTCCGGGACTGCGATCGTGAAATCGCAGAGAGTGGCGATGCCGCAGCCACCGGCGAGGGCGTGGCCATTCACGGCCGCGATGATGGGCCGGGAGAAGCTCCAGATCTTGCGCAACATTTTGGCGATCCGCTTGGAGTCTTCCTGATTTTCGGCGGGCGATTGGCGCGCGATGGTTTGCAGGAGTTCGAGGTCGATGCCGGCGCAGAAGGCTTTGCCGGTGGCGGTGAGGATGACGACGCGAGTGTGGGTTTTTTCGATGGCGTCGAGAGCCGTTTGCACCTCGGCAATCATTTGCGTGGAGATGGCGTTGCGCTTTTCCGGGCGGTTGAGGGTGATGGTGGAGAGATGGCCGGAGGTCTCGAGAAGGAGTGTTTCGAAATGCATAGAATGGGCCTCCTTAGACGGAAAGGGTGCCGTACCCGAACTTGGCGCAAATCTCGTTGGTCATGGCGATGACGCTGACTAGTTTAGCTCTCTCGAAGCCAGGATTGTCGCCTAGTTTGGTTTCGCGTTTGAGGGTTTCGACGAGTTGGCGAGATTCGGCGCGGGTGATGTTGGCGTTGGAGCGAGCGTGGAGGTCCGCTTAGGTCAGCTTGCGGGCGCGAGGCGCTTTTGGATGAATTCGATGATGTCCTGGGTGGAGGTGCCGGGAAGGAAGATTTCGGCGATGCCGGCTTGCTTGAGCGCAGGGATGTCAGCTTCAGGGATGATGCCGCCGACAAGGACGGTGACGTCGTGCATGCCCTTTTCTTGCAGCAGCTTCATGAGCTGCGGGCAAAGGGTGTTGTGGGCGCCGGAAAGAATGGAGAGGCCGATGACGTCGACATCTTCCTGAATGGCGGCGGAGGCGATCATTTCGGGGGTTTGGCGGAGGCCGGTGTAGATGACCTCCATGCCGGCATCGCGCAGGGCGCGGGCGATGACTTTTGCTCCCCGGTCGTGGCCATCAAGGCCGGGCTTGGCAATGAGCACTCTTATTTTCTTTTCACCCATGGATCTTATTTCGGGCTTCTCCGTTCTCCCTGCGGACCTCTGCGGTCTCTGTGGTGAACTCTTTCCTTTCCCTCCAAATATATCTCCGAATCCCGTCCTTGAGAACGGATACATGAAAATTGATGAGTAGCCCCGTGGTGGCTTGTGAGAGTTTGAGGTAAGTAAGCACCACAGCTTCATGTATGGGGCTGATTTCCTCGATGGACTTCAATTCCACAACGACTCTTTTTTCCACCAAGAGATCGATTCTGTAGCCACATTCGAGTTTCACGTCTTTATAGACAACTGGGATGGGTTTCTGGCGCTCGAAGGATATGCCGCGGAGCGCGAATTCACGGGCAAGGCATTCTTCGTAAGCAGATTCGAGCAGGCCCGGTCCGAGCTGACGGTGAACTTCGATGGCCGCGCCAATGATTCGATGAGTTAGCTCGATGTCTGTCATACGTGTACCCTAAGAGTAAGATTACCACAGAGGTAGCAGAGATGCCGCAGAGCTAACGGAGAATTGGAAAGGATGAATGGGCGACGCAGAGGACGCAAAGATTCGCAGGGGAAGAAAGAGAAGTGTCAGGTGACGGCGGCTTCTTCGTAGGCGCCGAAGACAGCGCGCAGGGCTTCGCAGATTTCGCCGAGGGTGGCGTAGGCTTTCACCGCATCATAGATAATCGGCATCAGATTGTCGCTGCCTTCTGCCGCTTTGCGAAGCGCATCGAGGCGGCGTTCCACCTCGGCGGAGGAGCGCTCGGCCCGCAATTTGCCCAGGCGCTCGGCCTGGCGGTGAGCGCCGGTTTCGTCAATCTGCAGGATGTCAATGGGCTTTTCCGCCGTGGCGTATTCATTGACGCCGACGATGATCTTTTCCTTCTTGTCCACAGCCATCTGGTAGCGGTAGCTGGCTTCGGCGATTTCGCGCTGTGGGTAGTTCTTTTCGATGGCCGCAACCATCCCGCCCATTGCATCAATGCGGCGGATGTAATCCCACGCGCCTTGCTCGACTTGGTTGGTGAGCGCTTCGAGGAAGTAGGAGCCGCCGAGGGGATCGACGGTGTTGGTCACGCCGGTTTCGAGGGCAAGGATCTGCTGCGTGCGCAGGGCGATGGTGGCGGCGAATTCCGTGGGCAGCGCCCAAGCCTCGTCGAGCGAATTGGTGTGCAGCGACTGCGTTCCGCCGAGCACGCCGGCGAGCGCTTGAATGGCGGTACGCACCACGTTGTTCATGGGCTGCTGCGCGGTGAGGGAGCAACCGGCGGTCTGCGTGTGGAAGCGCAGGGCCCAGGAGCGCGGATTCTTCGATTTGTAGCGCTCCGTCATAGCCTTGCACCAAATGCGGCGCGCGGCCCGGTACTTGGCAATTTCCTCGAAGAAATCGTTGTGGGCGTTGAAGAAGAAAGAAAGTTGCGGGGCGAACTCGTCGACGGGGAGCCCGCGGCGCATGGCCCATTCGACATATTCCATGCCATCGCGCAGGGTGAACGCGAGCTCCTGGATGGCGGTTGAGCCGGCCTCGCGAATGTGATAGCCGCTGATGGAGATGACATTGAATTTCGGCGTGTGCTTCATGCCGAATTCGAAGGTATCGATCACCAGGCGCATGGAAGGCTCGGGCGGGTAGATGTATTCCTTCTGCGCGATGTACTCCTTCAGGATGTCGTTTTGAAGGGTGCCGGAAATCTTCCTCCAGTCCGCACCCTGTTTTTCAGCGACGGCGAGATACATGGCCCAGATGACCGCAGCGGGAGAATTGATGGTCATTGAGGTGGTGACTTCGGCGAGGGGAATTTGGTCAAAGAGGACTTCCATGTCCGCAAGGGAGTTGATGGCGACGCCGCATTTGCCGACTTCCCCCTCGGAGAGGGGATGGTCGGAGTCGTAGCCCATCAGAGTGGGCAAATCGAAAGCGACGGAGAGCCCGGTCTGGCCGTGTGCGAGAAGATAGCGGAAGCGCCGATTGGTGTCCTCGGCGGTGCCGAATCCGGCGAATTGCCGCATGGTCCAGAGCCGTGCGCGATACATGCTCATGTGGATGCCGCGCGTGTAGGGAGGCTCACCGGGAAAGCTGAGATCGCAGGCGGGATCCCAACCCGCAAGGTCAGCTTCGGTATAAAGACGCCGGATCGGATAGTTGGAGGTGGTCGTAAATTCCTTCTGGCGCTCCGGGTTCTTTGCGAGAGTGGGCTCCAGCGTGTTTTTCCTCCAGGCTTCTTCGGCCGGAGAAGGCTTGCGGGAGTTTGCGGGAGTGGCAGGGTATTTTGCTTTGTGGTCCGATTGCTCACTCATTGAATAGCGCTCCCGGAGCGTGAGATCGCAGAAGTGCAGCGCACACCGAAAAATAAGCAATCGGATATGTGCGTAAACACAAAAACTAATGCTATGCGAAAGCCATGCGTGGGGCAAGCGAGAGCGCGGGATGGCGGGATACGCCTTGCTCGAAGAGAAACACGCTGCACGTCGGGGAACCAGCGCCGAGAAACTGGACGATCGGCAAGCTCCCGCAGGGAATGGTTAGACCGGGAGCACAATCACACGCGAGACTTCGTCGCAAGTACGCTTCGGCTTCAGCGCTGGCCGGAAACGTCGGCCTTTTCCAGCGCTTTGAAGAGCGCTTCGGTGCCGACAACCTGACCGTTCAGCGTGCCTGGAATGAGAGTGTCCTGGTTGATTAGCCCCTTCTCGATTCCTGCAATGTTGACGTTGTTGACGTCGAGGGTGCGGCCGAGGGCGCGCTCGTAATTGGCCTTGGCTTCGGCAAGATTCGCCAACGCGCGCAGCTCCGTACCCTGGGCGCTGATCAGGTCGCGCTGGGTGAGGATGACGTTGTAAACGGTGGAAGCGCCGAGCTGATATTTTTTCTGCTCAGCGTCAAAGGTTTGCTGCTGAAGTTCGCGTGCCTTGCTGGCGGCCTGAACCTGGGCGCGGCCCTGTTCGAGGGCGATGGTGGTGTTCCGCACGTCAAGGAGGGCGGTGTTCTTGATTTGCTGCGTCTGCGCTTCCAGTTGGCGCAGCACCAATTGAGCGTGGATGTTATCGGCCTGGGCCGCGCGGTTGCGCAAGGGAAGACTCAAAGTGAACTGGCCGGCATACACCGGGAAATTGTTGTGGAAGATCTGCGATTGGGCAGTGGTGAAGCCGTCCTTGGAGACTACTGGAGCGGAGATGATGGTTTCTGGAACAAACTCATTGGGGACCAGCTGGCCAGCCGAGTTCACGATTTGCGGACCTGGCACGGTGACGGGTGTGCCGGTAATGGAATTGCCGGCGAGCCCGTAGGAAGCGTACTGAAGCCCGAGCGTGGCCGTTGGCAGGAGCGCGTTCTTGGTGGCGCGGACGTCCACATCAGCGTTCTTGAGGTTGTAATACTGTTCTTGAAGATCGGGACGTTTCTGGAAAGCTTCTTTGACGGCATCTTCAAACGATGCGGCTTCAATGGCCGCGGGCGACTCCGGCTTGTCCGTGGGAATAATTTCCACGCTGATGAGATTGGAAGCCATAGGATCCTTGGAAATATAGTTCTTAACGACCAGTTCGTCTTGAAGTTGGGTGGTTTGCGCGACGATGAGATTCTGGCGATCGGTGGCAAGTTCGGATTCGGCGCGGGTGACGTCCAGAGGGGCCATCGTCCCGATCTCCAACTGCTTCTTGTTGTCGTTGTACAGTTTTTCGGAAACGGTGACAGCCTGCTGTTGCACTTTGACGTTCTCGCGGGCGTAGACGAGTTCCCAGTAGGCGGTAATGGTATTCGTGGTGGTGGTGATGGCCTGCTGGGCGAAGGCGAGGTCGGCAATCTTGAGATTGTTTTCTGCGATGATGATGTTGCGGCGATTGACGAAACGCCCAGCGCCGGCCAAAAGCTGCTGCTGGAACCCGATGGTTAGAGAGGACTGCACGTAGGGATTGAAAAGGTTCGCCGCCGTGGAAGACGAGCGGGTGTTGTCCCAAGCCACGCTGAGGGAGGCTCCCGTAACGAAGTTCTGTAGATATTGCGTGTTGTATTGCGCCGTGTGGGAGAAGAGAGGCTGCGCGGTGGTGGTGCTGCTCGAGGTCCCCGTGCCAGAGATAAACGGGTTGGCAATGGGGGTGGTGGCGTCGCTAAAGGAAAGGGTCTGGCTGAGCACGGGGTCGTAGAGGAGTTCCGGGAGGTTGGCGGTGGACCCGTAGGAAAAGCTTGCCGGTGTGCCGTAGCCAAAACCGCCGGCCTTGGTCTTGAGAATTCCCGCTTCGGCCATCCAGGGGTTGAAGCGCTGGACAACGATGTCCATGCTGTTTTCCAGCGCCAGGGCAATGGCATCCTGCAGGCTCAGTTGCAACTTGCCCTCGCGGATGAGTTGCTCCAAACGCGGAGAATTGGTGAGCACGCCTGGATCGACATACTGGCTCCGGTAGGGATTAAAAATCGCAGGAAAGGCGCTTGGCGGGCGGGAGTAGTCGTATTTGGACAAGCCCAGCGAAATGGGCACGCCGCCCTGGGCTGCAGGGTGCGGCGGAGGCGAGGAGGGGGGCTCCTGCGCAAGAATCGGGGGGGCCGGAGCGCCTGCCATTACGCCAACTAAAATGGCAGCAAGCAGGGGTCTAAAGAGCGGGTTCTTCATGGCTATCCTCACCTTTGGACTTGGAGCGTGCGCAGCGAAAAGCGTGTTTCCGAGCTTCTTAACTGTTAACGTTAGCGACGCCCACTTTGTTTCATCCTGAAAGGGCTCATAGGGAGCACTGAAACAAGTTACGAATCCCACGAACCGGGAAGGGGCAGTGTAACAGGCGGCCGCAATCCTTGACAACGCGAGACCTGGCAGCTAGGCTGCTGACATTTATACGTTTAGGAGTCCGAAACGGTTAGCTTCGGTGGATCATGAGCAGCATCCTTACGCGGGAAGAACTCTTGAAGATGTTTGAGACGGCCGGAGCCATCCGGCAGGGGCATTTTGAGCTGTCCAGCGGGCTACATAGTGGCACGTATGTGCAATGCGCGCTGGTTCTGCAGTACCCGCGTTTTGCGGAGAAATTAGGACAGGCCTTGGCGGGACTGTTCTCCGAAGCGCGGATCGATGCCGTGGTTTCGCCGGCCCTGGGTGGAGTCATCATTGGCCAGGAGGTCGCGCGTGCGTTGTCGGCACCCGAGGATGCAGTTGAGATCGGAGTTCCGGCAATGTTTGTGGAACGCGATGCCAGCGGCAAGATGACGCTGCGCCGCGGGTTTACGCTGCAGCCCGATCAGCACGTGCTGGTGGTCGAGGACGTATGGACCACTGGCGGCTCGACCCAGGAGACGATTCACGTGGTGGAGGAGGCCGGAGGCCGCGTGGTGGCGGCGGGGGCGCTGATCGATCGCAGCGGGGGCAAGATTGAATTCCCGGTGGAGTCAAACGCACTGATCGAGCTGCCGATTGAGAGCTACGAGCCGGAAGACTGCCCGCTGTGCAAACAGGGAGGCGTGGCGGTGAAGCCGGGCAGCCGGTTCGTGCGTACCGCTTCGTAAGGCAGTCGGTAGTTTGTAGTGGGGAGTCAGCAGTAAATGCTGGAAGATCTATTCTCGGAATTTTTGGTTGTAGACTGTCCACCATTAGGGCGATTGACTACAGACTACTAACTACTGACTACGAACTATTGGCTGTTCTCCCGCATGCGCTATTTCAAACTCACGATTGCTTACGACGGCACCGATTTTCACGGCTGGCAGATTCAGTCGAACAAACCCACAGTGCAGGGCGAAATTGTGGCCGTACTGTGCCGCTTGACGCAGGAAAACGTGCAGTTGCCGGGCGCGGGACGCACGGATGCCGGTGTGCACGCGCTCGGGCAGGTGGCAAGCTTTCGCACACAATCCCCGCTGTCCGCAGGGGAATTTCAACGGGCGCTGAATGCGCTCTTACCGCCAACCATTCGCATCATCGGGGCCGAAGAGACCGGCCCCGATTTCAGCGCGCGTTGGTCGGCCAAGGGAAAGGTCTACCTGTACCGGTTGTACCGGGGGAAAGTGGTGCCTCCGATATTGTGGCGTTACGTGCTGCATTACCCGTTTCCTTTGGATGAGGAAGCGATGAAGGATGCGGCAGCGCGTTTTGTCGGCGTGCATGACTTCTCCTCGTTTGCCGCCTCCACCGGTTCCGAAGAAGACGATAAAGAACGCACCCTGGAACGAGAGATCTTCTCAACCGAGCTAAGGCGCACCGAGGACGGCGAAGAACTCTGGTTCACCGTGCATGGACGCTCGTTCCTGCGCTACATGGTGCGCAAGATGGTCGGCACACTGTTGGAAGTAGGGCGAGGAAAACTGACGCCCGAGGATATTGAGAAGTTATATGAGCTGAAGGACCGCTCGAAATCAGGACCAACAGTGCCGCCACAAGGTTTGTTCATGGTGCGTGTGGACCACGAGGAACCGTTTCGCATCGATAGCCGCTGAATCTGTAGAAATAATCCTATGGAGTGTCGCAGATTATAGTGACGCCTTCGGAGCATCGGGAAGACACCCAACGAGGGTAGTTTGTCATTCCGAGCCCGCCGCGGCGGGCGAGGAATCTGCTGTATCTCTCCCGCAGGCAAAAGCAGATCCCTCAGGCCTAAAGGCCTGAGCTACAGCTCGGGATGACAATACGCGTTAAGTCGCTATATTCCGCGAAGGTCAGTAAGAAAGACAAGAGCGCCGCCAGAAGGTTTCCCTTGCCGGCGGCGCAATTGTTCAGGGGTGAAGATTGCTAGTTGACGAGGGAAGTCGGCGCGGGCGGAATTCCCGTGAAGTAGAACAGCACATAGTCCTTGATGGCGCCGTTGGCTTGCGGGATGCCGTAAACCATGACCGGCGTATTCGCGAGGAGGTTGCCGGTCAAAGTGGTCTGACCAGCCTGGGTCGAGGCGTCGACCGAAGTGATGGCGAACCTGCCATTGGTGAAGTCGATCTGGTAAACCAATGGGGCGGAGCCGGAAGTGGTATTGAGATCCACGGTAACGGCGCTGCTCTTGGTGCCGCCGGCACAAGGAATACTCATCGTGAATGTGCCGTTCGGGCTGCCGTTCGAGTAGCCTGCGGTCGCGGTTCCTATTGGGACCCTTGTCGGGGTGAGCACGGTCCAGGGAGCGGCCCATGCATCGGGAGCGATCGGGTCATTCCAAGTGGCATAGCTCTCGCCAGCCGCTTGCATCTGGACCGAGGTAGCACTTGTCCCCGTACCGCAAGTGAATGTCACGCCTCCGTTAGTGGCGGTGTCAAAGTCGCTGATGGCGCTGGCGCCGCTGTCCACGATGGTGGGGAAGGTGAAATTCCACCACTTGAAGCCGGAGATTGCAGCCCCAGAGACGGGATCGTTGCCGTTCGCCGTGGTGGACGAAATAAACGGCAATTGCTCGGTGTAATCATCTTTGGCGGTGTGAAAATCGTGTGTGAAGGTGAAATTGTTAAGGTTGCTGCCAGAGATCGTTCCGTCGTAGCGAGCGGTCTCGATGTCGATGGTTTGAGCAACCGGAGGACTGGTCAAGGGAACCACAGCGCTGACATGAACCTTGAAGCCGCGCACCAGATTCGAAAGGAATCCCGGTCCCTGGCCAATGAAGTTGGCATCGGTTTGCGCGCTCGCAGGGGTACGGAAGTAAAACAATGTGTTTGCGTTGACAGTCACAGGAGCGCCGAAGCCCAGTTCGTTTTCAACCACCAGCGTGTCGTTGGTTGTGTCCACATGCAGGACATGGCCTTCAGGACTGATCCACACGCTGTTGAACGTACTGCTGGCCCAAAGGCGCACGGCAACGAGCGAGCCGTCCGGCTGGAAGCGGGGGACGACGCGAATATATTTTCCGCCGATGGTGGAAGCGATGGAGCTGAAGTTGTAAATCGTGGCCTGAGTCTGGGCGTCGACGTCGTAATAGAGCGTGCCGTTCGTGGAATCCGCCAGGACCGAGAGAGTGTGAGTAGTGATGATTGCGGTTTCGGGAGAGGTCGGCGGATAAACGGGGTAAGCTTTGTCAAACGTCAACGTGGTGTTGTCGGTGGAGACGGCGTTAGTGGTCGGGACAGCGCCGTAGTGGTGGCGGAGAACCAGCCGCGTGAGGTCGTGAATGGGACAGTGCCGCACGGGGCCACTAAAGTTCACGGCCCACATGGTTGTGCCATTTCCCGTTGGAACGTGATCCACGACGAACGCCGGGTGCGAGAGGTCGAATTCCAAGTCCAGGGCACTGTTCTGGTTCGCGGTTACAACCAGGGGGGATACCAGCGTCACCTTGACAGGCACGGTTAAGCTTCCCGTGCTGCCCTTGGTGCCGAGGATCTGGATTTGGTCCGAAGGAATGGCAAAACTAGGGGCGGCGGCAAAGCCCGCTTCCGGATCGGCGGAAGCAGTTAAGAGGACATCTCCCGAGTTGCCACTGACGGTGATGGTGGCGGCGGTATAAGTGCCGGCCGGGACCGACACATCGCCGAGAATTTCATTGAGCTGATCAAGCTGGAGCAAATTGACGTAGGGAGCCGGGTTTGGTGCAGTGTAGATGGTGACGTCGCTTCCCCCACTTTGAGGCGTCAGAGAAACCGACAGCACCTTTACGCCAATATTCGCCCAATCTTCCGTTGAAGCATCGCTGACCATTAGGCTCAGCGTGCCGTTCTGCGGCTGCAAATTACTGGAACTGCCGGACGAGCACCCTATGGAAAACAGCGCCAATGTGGCCGAGGCCACACCGAGCATCAGTCGCGGGAAATAAGACTTCATCTTTCATCTCCTACGGAGGGGCGGGGCCTCCAATTTTTTGAGTTCGCAGTCAGGTTCTTGGTTGTTTAACCACCACGGGCTAGTGAGGACCTCGACCAGCCCGAATGACATACTAAACCCAGGCGCGGAAGAAGAGTTGCGAAAAAAGTTGCGAAAGGGGAACGTTCCAATTTGGTACTAAAGTACTAACGCAATTCTCCCTCATGGCACAGGATTTGCTAGACAGGAGTGGGCCGGCGCGGGCCGCGCATACGTCTGGGATGAAGTCCTGGCCACGTTCAGCTAGAATCACATCCTTGGTCTAGACGCCCGTCACCTAAGGAACTCTCGCTTCCTTGACGCGGCAATGGGAAGGGTTTGCGGTAGTTTGGAGTGTGCGCAGCCTTTGTTTATGATGCCGCACTTACAAAAGGCGGGATACGCTGGCGGATGGGCTGGCATGAAGAGGGTCTTTCGCGATCATGAATTCTAAGGGGAGCGGCGAGGAGAACACTCTTGGCTGAGGAAACCAAAGCTACGCAAGCAGCGGATGCTGCCTCGGCGGCAGCAGAAGAAAAACCCTCGCTGCCGAAGGTCAAAACCCGGAAGCCTAAACAGCGTGCCTGTGACGAAAAAGACGCGAAGGGAAAACTCTGCGCCGGGCACCTGAAGCGTTGGTTCGAATATCCACCGGAAATCGAAGCCCTGGTGGGCAAGGGCGCGGAGATTTATCGCTGCGAGTTTTGTAAGAGGCTGTACCGTCCGGATCCCAAACAATTGCCGAACAGCTATACCGTTCGATACTAAGCAGGACAGGGAGGTCGCTCCGCCGTGTCCCAAAACGAATGGATTTATGATTGGAATCTGGCTGGTCAGGCGCCCATCGCTCCCGGCACGCAGATCCTCGTAGATGATGAGACGCTCCGCGATGGCCTGCAGAATCCTTCCGTTCATGACCCAACCATCGTAGAAAAAATAGAAATCCTTCACCTGATGGAAGCGCTGGGCATTGATTCCGTGAATATTGGCTTGCCTGGTGCCGGGCGGCGAGCTGCAGAGCAGGCGGAAACGTTGGCGCGGGAAATTGTCCGGAGCCAGATGCGCATCAAGCCAAATTGCGCGGCGCGCACCTTGGAAGCGGACATCCGGCCGATTGCGGAAATTTCCCAGCGCGTGGGGATTGCGATCGAAGCAGCCACGTTTCTGGGGTCGAGCCCCATCCGCAGGCTGGTGGAAGATTGGAGTGTCGATCACCTGGAGCGCACGACGGAAAAGGCAGTGAAGTTTGCGGTGGAGCACGGGCTGCCTTGCATGTACGTGACGGAAGATACTGCGCGCACGGATCCAGAAACCGTTCAACGGCTCTATACCACTGCGATCCGGAGCGGCGCGCGGGCCATCGTGCTCTGCGACACCGTGGGACACGCCACGCCAGAAGGAGCCTTCAACCTGGTGAAATTTGCGATCGAGAATGTAGTGAAACCGTGCGGAGAAAACATCCGCGTGGACTGGCACGGGCACCGCGACCGCGGCTTGGCGGTCGCCAATTCGCTGGCGGCCATCGCCGCTGGTGCGCGGCAAATTCACGGTGTTGCGCTTTCACTCGGTGAACGCGTGGGCAATACGCCCTTGGAATTGCTGCTGGTCAATTTGCGGCTGATGGGTTTACGGCAAAATGATCTCAGCTTCTTGCGCGCCTATTGCGCCAAGGTCGCCAAGGCCACTCACACGATCATTCCGCCGAACTATCCGGTTTTCGGCAGGGACGCTTTTCGGACCGCCACGGGCGTGCACGCTGCCGCGATCATTAAAGCCTTGCGGAAACATGACCGGAGCCTTGCCGACGCGGTTTACAGCGGAGTGCCGGCCCACTTGGTCGGGCTGGAGCAAATCGTGGAAATCGGGCCGATGAGCGGAAAATCAAACGTCATCTATTGGCTGGCACGCCATGGCATTCCGGAAAACGAGGACGTCGTGAATCGGATTTATGAGGCGGCCAAACAATCGTCGCGGGTGCTGACGGACGAGGAAGTGCGCGCCCTCTGCACCGCTCGCAGCGCGCCCGTGTGAGGATTGCCTGCCAGAGGTGCCCTTCAGCGCGCGGCGTGATGTAGAATGCCAGCGTGCCGGCCGATGGACGCCGAAAAGCAAGTCCTCACGAGACCATGTCCTTTTCCCCTGTCCTTTGAGACAGTGAAACGCATTGCCGTTTGCGCTATTCTCTTTGCTATGCCGATTCGCTCATCGGTTGTCGGCCACCCGCCCCAGCCCTCCCGTTCTACTTCCCTCGGGGATCGAACACAGGTACGCAGCGCTCTCGATTGGCTGGAGAACAACCTCGAGTGGGTTACTGACCAGCAGGTCCGACTCACAGAGATTCCCGCGCCATCGTTTCGGGAAGAAAAGCGCGCCGAAGCGGTGAGGGCTCTTCTGGCCGCCGAGGGGCTGTCTATCCATACGGACAAGATGGGCAACGTGATCGGCGAACTGCGCGGCGCCCAGGACAAAGAGGCCGTGCTCCTGGCGGCGCATCTGGACACCGTCTTTCCGGCAGGAACGGAAATTAAGGTCAAACATGAAGGAGATCGCCTGGTTGCCCCGGGAATCTCGGATAACGGAACCGGGCTAGCCGGTTTGGTGGCGGTGGCGAGCGCGATCCATGCGGCGAAGATCAAGCCACAACGCACGATTTTGTTTGCGGCAAATGTGGGCGAGGAAGGTGAAGGCAATCTGCGTGGAATGCGAGTGCTGATCGATGCTTATCGAAAGAGGCTAAGGGCCGTGATTGTCCTGGACGGTTCCGGCATCGATTATGTGACCACGAAGGCGCTGGCGTCGCGGCGGCTGGAAGTCGTGATTACTGGCCCCGGGGGACATAGTTGGTCGGATTTTGGGATGCCCAATCCGATCAATGCGCTGGTTCGCGGTTCGGTGCGATTCATCAATACAAAAGTTCCTGTCACCCCGCGTACGACGTTCAACCTTGGCCAGGTGGAAGGCGGCACTTCGGTCAACTCGATTCCCTACGAAGCCAAACTGAAAGTGGATTTGCGCTCGGAGAGTGAGGACGAGATTGCCCGAATGGAAGCGGCGCTCCGTGAATGCATGGCGACGGGCGTCAAAGACGAAATGGACAATGCCGCCGAGGGCGGCCGCGGCAAGCTGGATTGGAAAGTGAATCTCATCGGCAGCCGCCCAAGCGGGGAATTAGCCCCGGATTCAGCGCTGCTGGCGGCGCTGCGCTCAGCCGACGAATTTGTCGGCAACAAATCGCGCGCCGAAAGGTCGTCCACGGACGCCAACATTCCACTTTCGATGGGCATTGATGCGATTGCCATCGGCGCGGGCGGAATCGGTGGAGGCGCGCACTCGTTGCAGGAGTGGTACGAGCCGGCGGGGCGGGAAGTTGGGCTGAAGCGCGCGCTGCTTACCTTGCTTGGGGTTGCCGGGCTGGCAACGGAGAAAGGCCAATGAAGAGACCGGCTGGTGCGTGCAGACGAGGGGCGGCCTTGTTCGCCAGTGTTTTGGCCAGCCTCCTCGCGCCTGCAGTACCGACAAGTGCGCAATCCTCGCCGCCACCCGTCCATCCCACGACGTACTATCTGCATGGAAGGATTTACACGAACGATCCCAAGCATCCCTGGGCGGAAGCGATGGCGGTTCGCGATGAGAAGATTTTCTGCATCGGCAAGCTTTCGCAGGTGCTGCTGGATTGCGGCGGAGCGGAATCGAGTGACGTGTTGCAGTTGAAGGGAAGTTTTGTGATGCCGGGCTTCAATGATGCTCATGTGCACCTGGGCGCAGCGGGCCGCGACAAACTCACGGTCGTGTTGAATGGAACTTCTTCCGTCGCGGACCTTCTGAAGCTCGTCAAAGCCGCGGCGGTGAAGCACCAGCCCGGCGAATGGATCCTGGGAAGTGGCTGGGACCAGTCGCGCTGGGCCGACCAGAAATATCCCACCCGGCTGGACCTTGACCAGGCGGCACCGAACAATCCCGTTTATTTGGAACACATCTCCGGCCACATCGCGGTGGCCAATTCTCTGGCCCTGGAGCACGCGGAAATCACCCTCGAAACTCCCAATCCACTGGGCGGCGAGATTGAGCGCTTCGCCGATGGCGAACCCACCGGCCTGCTGAAAGAGAATGCCAAGGAACTGGTCTTGCAGCGCGTCCCGGATCCTCCGGACGTTGAGCGGAGGAAGGGAATTGAACTGGTGCTTGAAGAACTGGCGCAAAACGGCGTGACCTCGGTGCAGGATTTCTCCGCGTGGGAAGACTTCCTTCTTTTCAGCAATCTGAAGCAAGAGAAGAAACTGACTGTGCGGATCACGGAATGGTTGCCCTTCAATCTCTCCACCGATGAACTTCAGAACATGCGCGCGGAAGGCGGCACAACCGATCCCTGGTTGCGCACGGGAGCCTTGAAGGGTTTTCTGGACGGCGCATTGGGGACACATACTGCGGCGCTCCTGGCACCGTATTCGGACGATCCTTCGACAAGCGGAATTCTTACCGTCGACCCGGAGAAGTTGAAAGCCATGGCCATCGAGCGCGACCGCCTGGGCTTTCAAATCGCCTTTCATGCCATCGGCGACAAGGCCAATCGCCTGGCGCTGGACACCTTCGAATCGTTGTTGAGAATCAATCCCGCGCGTGACCGGAGAGACCGCATCGAGCATGCCCAGGTGGTTGCCCCGGATGATATGGAGCGCTTCGGGAAATTACACATCATCGCTTCCATGCAGCCCGTTCATGAAACCAATGATATGCGCTGGGCCGAGCAGCGTCTGGGGCCGGAACGATCCAAGGGCGCATACGCCTGGAAGTCGCTCCAGAAAGCGGGCGCGAAGCTGGCCTTTGGCACCGATTACAATGTTGAACCCATCAACCCGTTGCGGGGCCTCTACGCTTGCGTGACGCGCGAGTCGCTGGAGGGCAACCCGCCGAGAGGCTGGATTCCCCAGGAGAAACTTCCGCTGGAAGACTGTTTAAGCGCTTACACCTCGGGCTCTGCCTACGCGGAGTTCATGGAAGGCAAGAAAGGCGAATTGAAAGTTGGTGAGTTCGCCGATTTCGTTATTCTTTCCCAGGACCTGACCAAGGCGAGCCCGAAAGAGATTTTGAGCACAAAGGTGCTGCAAACGGTGGTCGGTGGACGTTCGGTCTATGCGGTGCCTCTGCAATGAGTATTGAGCGTGTGCGGCGCGCAAGCGATTGGACTTCACTCCAAGGAGATGTTTTGAATCTCGCCTTTGGCTATTCCTGAAAACAGCGCCCGGTAGTCCACCTTCGCGTGTCGATCTTTCCATTTGGAGCAGGGGGACTGGGCGGCATCGCTGGCTTTTGCGCCATCCTGAATCGAGATTTTTTCGATATCCGCCACGTGCAGCAACAGCGAATTCGCGCCCGATGCCAACGTGAGAATCACTTCAGGCGGATGTCCACAAAGCAATTCTGTAATCTGCCCTTCGGCATGCGCAGGGCTTTCCGACGATTCTGGTGTTGTGACGTCCTGGGCAGCAGCGTCCGCATCCGGTGTCCTTGCGTTGGCAGCTTCCTGTGAGTGATTCACCCTATAGTCGATCTGTTTGGCGAAGCTTGTCGCCATGTTCCGGTCAGACGTGGTGGTTGCCGTCTTCTTGGCGGTCTCGGCAACTTTTCTTGCCTCTGGAATGCGCCCTGCGGCCAACAAGGCCTTCCCGATATCGATAAAGTAGGCCAAATTGCCGGGTTCGAGTTCGGAAGCGCGGAGTGCGGACTTAAGCGCCTTGTTGACATCCTTATCTGGTTCCTGGGCGTAAGCAATGGAAAGAAACGCATGTGCAGGAGCAAAATCTGGACTCAGGCTGAGGACTCGTTCAAGCTCTGCGCGGATGATTGGTGTGGACTCCTTGGTGTAGCCGTCGCGGCGCAGGTATACGTAAGCCATGTCAATGTGCGCGGAAATGTCATTTGGATTGGCAGCAACGGCTAACTGCAGTTCTTTTTCCGCGTTGGCGTGGTCGAACTTGGCGAGGTGGTAGTGTCCCCATTCGCTATGGTAGCCAGGTGTCGCCGGGTCCAATTTTTCCACTTCGTGAAGGCGTTCGAGTCCCTCCGGGAGGTGATTACTGCGCAGAAGGTAGTCTGCCAGCGCAAGGACATCCTCCCCCGGTGTAAGGGTCCGAACGCTGAAATCCTTTTCGGAAAGCTTGGACTGGAGCGGCATTTCCCTATACTGATATGACCCTTGCCGAATGTAGGACTCCAGCCTTCCCGAAAACTTTTTCAGATCGCCAAACGTCTGCTGGGCGGCTTCGATTGGGTCATCCGTCACATGGAGTGCGGCGAGGAATTTGTTAATCAGATCCTGGTCGCGCACCTCCGGAGAAGTGTACAGGTAGTGAACGAGGGCCCAGGACTCCGCGTAAAAAATGCCGGCATGCTCGTTGGTATTGTAGAGCGGTGAGGTACGATCAATAGTGACGAGCTGGGCGACCGGCAATAATTGGGTGCTTTGCAGATATCGCAGCTGGTGTTCGTTCGGCATGCCGACGCTGGCATCTTTGCTTTCAATGCTGGTATTTCCGTAATACTCGGCAAGGCCCTCATCGAGCCACAAAGGCAGACCACGAAAGTTACAGTGGAAGAAGGCGTGGGTGTATTCGTGGTAAAGACTGCGGAATCCCAGCGGCCCGATGCCACCCACGTCTGTGCGAATGGCCGCGAAATTCTTGTCGTAGGAGGCGTGATAGAAGCCCCCTATGTGCATGCTCTTGCTGTTCTGTCCATAGGAGGGAATCAGTAGCTTGAGGGAATCCTCATTCTTGAGCGCGAAGACAAGCGTCGGCTTTCCCGAATCCACCCGCAACTGAGGATAGAGATGCTGAAAGAGGGCGCGAATCTCCTCGAACTGGAGAGCCACACTGCGCCCTTCGTGCTCGCCAGCATTGGAAAATACAGTGAAATGCGGCGAGAGAATCTCGATCCAGGTGTCGTGGTGTTCGGCCGAAGAACGAGTTGGCACGAGAAGCAGAGCGGCAGCCAATATAGAAATGAACATGGGTTTCAGCTTGGCGGCAACCATATCGTAGATGTTAAGAAAGAATGCGGCAAAGTCAAGGGATGCCATAGAACAAGTGGAGCCGCATTTGGCTATCGCAAAAGGGCGCCCCGCCCGCATAATGGCGGAAAGGTTTTGTTTCCCAGGTACTTATCCAGATGAATCGTAAGGTGTAGGCTGATTTGTCGCTGATGTTCTGCTCGCTGATCTGGGGCGCCACCTTTGTGGTGGTGAAAAACGGTCTCGCGCATGCCTCGCCGTTCGTGTTTCTGGCGGTACGCTTCACGATTGCTGCGGTGCTGATGGCTCTGTTTCGCCCCCCGGTGATCCGGAAGATCGAGAGGCAGGAGCTCTTTGCCGGGATGCGGCTGGCCTTCTTCATGTTCGCGGGCTATTGCTTTCAGACGGCCGGGTTGCAATACACGACGGCTGCCAACTCCGCCTTCGTGACGGGCTCCAGCGTGGTGCTGGTGCCGCTGTTGTTGGGTGTTTTCTGGGGCCGCAGGTTGACACGGTGGATTTATGGCGGTGCGTTCGCGGCGCTGATCGGGCTCTATTTCCTGACGGTCCCTGCGGGAGGGTTGCGTTACTTGAATCGCGGCGACGTTCTGACGTTTGTGGCCGCAGGGTTTTACGCCGTCCACATTATTCTGGTCGGAGAGTATTCGCAGGAACATTCCGTTTCCGCGCTCAGTTTGATTCAAGTGGCGGGTTGCGCGGCGATAGCGTGGCCGCTGACGGGATTCGCGGGTGCGATTCACTGGCAACCGGTGCGGTTCGAGTGGGGCTGGCCGCTGTTTGCGTCCATTCTCATCTGCGCGGTGTTTGCCACGGCCGTGGCGTTCACCCTGCAGTTGTGGGCGCAGCAATACACGTCGCCTGGGCACGCGGCCATTTTGTTTGTGTTGGAGCCGGTGTTCGCAATGCTCACCTCTTATCTGCTGTTGCACGAGCGCATGAGTGCGAGGTCCACGATGGGAGCCAGTCTAGTGGTCGCGGGAATCCTGATCGCGGAACTGCTGGCCGAGCCGGCAGCCCCGGAAGCTCCCGAGCCGATCTTTGAAGGACGAACTTATTTCAGGCCGTGGTGGCGCGAGGAGTTGTAATCGTTGGCAGCTTGTAGTTAGAAGTCGGTAGTAATAGACAGAGGCATCAGCGCGGGATCTCTTACACTTAACCGCTAACTACCGACTTCCGACTCGCGACTTCTGACCACCGTTCGAGTAGTACTTCACATCGACTGTTTTGTACATCTTTGCGGAAGCGGCATGGGCTTTCTCGTAGGCGTCGATGGCGTCGGCGTGGAGCAGAGATGTGCCGATGTCGTCGAGGCCCTTCAGCAGGACTTCCTTGCGCGACGGCGCGATTTCGAAATTAAACGTGTGCCCGTAGGCGTCTTTGATCGTTTGGCTGGGCAAATCGATGGAGAGGGAGTAGCCAGCTTCGGATTCGGTTTGCTGGAAGAGTTGGTCAACTTCGGCTTCGGTGAGAATGGCGGGAAGGATGCCGTTCTTGAAGCAGTTGTTGTAGAAAATGTCGGCGTAGCTCGGCGCGATGATAACGCGGAAGCCGTAGTCCTTGATGCCCCAGGGAGCATGTTCGCGGCTGGAGCCGCAGCCGAAATTAGTGCGCGCTAGGAGGATCGAGGCGCCCTTGTAGCGCGGGAAATTGAGGACGAAGTCGGGATTCGGTTTCTCGCCCGGGAGGTAGCGCCAGTCGTAGAAAAGGATGCGGCCAAACCCTTCGCGGGTCAGCCTTTTCAGGAATTGCTTTGGCACCATTTGGTCGGTGTCGACATTCACGCGATCGAGCGGCATGACCAGGCCAGAGTGTGTAGTGAACGGTTGCATGGGTGGAGGAGTCCTCAGTTTTCAGTTTTGAGTGTTCAGCAAGAGGATATCAGATATCAGCGATCAGAAATCAGGAATCGAACCGCCGAATATCGTGGGTGGTGGTTGCCAAAGCATGTAAACGTTGCGGACCGCCTCGGAAGGCGGTCCCTACAAAAGCCTCGGAACCGAGCTAAAGGTCGGCCATTATGAAACCAAGAGACTACTCGACGTGGGCGACATCAAACTTGCGCACATCGACAAAATGGCCCGCAATCGCGGCGGCCGCGGCCATGACTGGGCTGACCAGGTGCGTGCGGCTGTCGCGGCCCTGGCGGCCCTCGAAATTGCGATTGGAAGTGCTGGCGCTGCGTTCGTGGGGTGGGAGGACGTCGTCGTTCATGCCGATGCACATGCTGCAGCCGGCATCACGCCACTCGAAACCCGCTTGCGTGAAAATTTTGTTTAGTCCCTCTTTTTCTGCCTGCGCCTTAATGCCGCGCGAGCCGGGGACGACCAACGCCTGCTTGATGTTCTTGGCGATATGCTTGCCCGCGACGAGTTGTGCCGCCGCGCGCAAATCGTCCAGACGGGAATTCGTGCACGAGCCAATGAACACACGATCCACCGGAATGTCCACGATCGGCGTGCCGGACTTCAGGCCCATGTATTTCAGCGCGCTCTCCGTGGCTTTTTGGTCGTTCAGGTCCTTGAAGTCGTGAGGATCGGGCACACGACCAGTCACGCTCGTGACCATTCCGGGATTCGTCCCCCAAGTCACTTGCGGCCCAATCTTTTCAGCGCGCAATTCCACCGTCAGGTCGAATTTCGCACCGGCGTCGCTCTTCAGAAGCTTCCAGCGTTGCACAGCTTTCTGAAATTCCTTTCCGCGCGGAACAAAGGGGCGCCCCTCGAGATAGGCAAATGTGGTCTCATCCGGCGCAATCATTCCGGCGCGAGCCCCGCCTTCAATGGTCATGTTGCATACGGTCATGCGGCCATCCATGGATAGCGCGCGAATCGCGTCACCGCCGTACTCCGCCACACATCCGGTGCCGCCCCCAATGCCGATTTTGCCGATGATCGCCAGAATGATGTCCTTTGCGGTGACGCCTTTCGGACGCTTCCCGTTCACGACGATATGGAGCGTCTTGGACTTGGCCTGGACCAGGCACTGCGTGGCCAGTACATGCTCGACTTCGCTCGTCCCAATGCCGAACGCCAGTGTTCCAAAAGCGCCGTGGGTGGACGTGTGGCTGTCGCCGCAGACAATCGTCTGGCCAGGCTGAGTAATCCCAAGTTCAGGGCCAATGATGTGCACGATGCCCTGGTTCTTGCTGTTCATATCGAAGAGCCGCACGCCGGTTTCGCGGCAATTGCGTGCGAGGGCCTCAAATTGCAATTTGGCGTCCTGATCCACAATCGGCAGGGTCCGGTCCTTGGTAGGGACGGAATGATCCATCACGGCAAAGGTGAGATCGGGCCGGCGCACCTTGCGGCCCTCGCTCTTCAGGCCGGAGAAGGCCTGCGGCGAAGTGCCTTCATGAATGAGATGGCGGTCGATGTAGATTAGCGAGGGCTTTCCCGGCTCTTCGTAAACGACGTGGCTATTCCAGATTTTTTCGTAGAGGGTCTTTGGTGTCATGAGAGCACGCCTATAGTTTAGCATCAAGGAAAACGGCGGCAAGCAGGTCCAAGGATAGTAAGTCAGGCGGAAGTTGTGGCGTGCGATTCCTTGCGAAGCTCCGCTTGATAATGGCGTACCCTGCGGTCGTACGAAGTTAAGAGAGGCAGCACCTCATCGGCGATCACAGCGGCTTCCGGATCCGGCCCGGCGAATTGATCGACCGCCTCCATCGAGGACCAGAGAGTTTCCACGATGAATTCCACCACCATTCCATCCGAGTGGGAAAGGATACGCGCCTCCAGAAAGCCATCCACAGACCGCAAACTCGGCAAGACATTAAGGTTGAAGTGCCGTAAGTAATCTGGGAATCGCACTTGCGTTGTTCGTGCCGACCAGAATCGCACCACCATTTTCAGCAGTCTCCTCGAGTCCTTGTTGTGGGCGCATTAGCCTCGCCGCCAATGACAACCGTCCAGGGCCGCACCTTCCAATACTTCACAAGGCCATTACAAACGTAGGGATCCTTCTGGGCGAAGGATGTTGCGGCTGCGGAGCTGTCGCCACGAAAGATGAGGAGCGCGGCGTCCGCGGGTTCGGCGAGAGAGCCGGCCAGGAGCAGTTCACCCCGACGGTGCGCCGCATCCGCCAGGAACAGGTGTTCCTCGCGAAAGGGAAGCCGACGCGCGACAAAATCGTCCACAACTTCGTAGAACAGGGCGTAGTAGGCCATTCCATTCCGCCTCCAAACGCGGAATGGTCCAACGGTGAACTAGCGTACCACGGGACTGGCTTTGGTGAGATGGAAGTCCACTACCTCGGTGGGGATGATGCAGTCTTAAGTTCAGAGTTCTAAGTTTTCACTAAGACTCCGTCTGCGCGGTAGGCAGGGACATCCACCGCTTCGCGCCGAGTGCGATGGGCCGAAACATGCCAGCCTCCTGCATAGGACGAACGAGCGGCGCCGCGAAGTTCGTCCGCTCGTTGGGTTTTATTGTCGATTGAGTCGGAAGGCGGCGCAGAAAGGAGACGCCTAGGCGTGCCGTGGCCGAATCGGCCACGGCGACAGATCGTGCAAATACGGCGAAAATCGATCAACGCTAGCCGTTGACCGAGAGGCTGCCCGAACTGGAGGATGTGGGCGATGTGGCGCTGGATGACAGTCCGCTGTTCCCCGTGAATTGCAGCAAGTCCTGCTGCAATGAGCTGTAGGCCTGTTGAGCGTTGGAAAGATTGCCGGACTGCAGCGCAGAGCCCAACTCATTGAATAGCTGACTGATGGCACTAGAGCTGCTGTCGCTGCCCCCGCCCTCATGGTGATGATGATGATGGTGCCCTTGGACGGATTGGCTTTGCGCGGATTGATTCTGGAAGTCCTGCTGGATCGTGGAATAATCCTGCTGGGCCGCCGCAAGGTTGTTGGATTGGAGATCCTGGGAAAGCTGGTTAAACTCCTGAGAGATTGTATTGGTCGAAGACGAGGTACCCGCCGTGGACGAGGCTGTGGAAGCACTCTGCGGAGCGTACTGTAACAGTGCTGTAAGGTCCGATTGTGCCGCCGAAATGTTCCCCGACTGCAGATCCTGGCCGAGCTGGCTGAACTCACTCTGAAACTGCTGCATCTTTTGCTGCATGCCCTGGGTCATGTACTGAAATAGGCTGCTACTGGATATGCCGGTTACGGACATTCTAATCTCCTCTCATGGACATTCCTTCTTCCACAATCGTACGTATCGGCACTTTTCGGCTGGACTTGAGCGCCGATTCGTCCTAAGGAGTGGGGCAAGTCCCGTGCCATCCATGTCCGGCAGGAGAGGCGCGTAATCTACACAATCGACAATACTTAGTGGGGACTCTCGGGCACCTTCCGCTCACAGAATAACGACTGGGCAAAGTCTGCCGCGCCGGTCAGGCCAAGCTTGCCCGCCTCCATGCACATTACGGCCAGCTAATCCGCAGCGCGGCGAACTTGAACAAGAATGAGGTTTCACTACATAGGACACTGAGGACACAGAAGAGCAGGAAGGGAATGCAGGGATTAGCCGCCGGCAATTGATGGAACTAGCATCAACCGGTCGCCATCTTTCAGCGCGGATGCTTCGCCGGCCAGAAAGCGGATGTCCTCTTCGTTCAGGTAGACATTCAGAAATTGGCGGATCTGCCCTTGGTCATCGCGCACGTGGCGTGCGAGGCCAGGGAAGCGAGCAATCAGCTCGTTCAGCGCCTCGGCGACCGTGGCCGCAGCGCTTTCGAGCTTGGGGGCGCCGTCGGTAAAGCGCCGGAACGCCGTGGGGATCTCAATAGTAATTGCCATTTTCTTTCTCCGATAGCAAGGATTCGAATCGATCAGTACCTCATGAAGCCCAGCGAGTCACCCAAAGAGGGAGGCCATCGTGCGGGGAGTCTTGGGAAAAGCGGAACTCCCGGCATCACCTCTTGCCTTGTGCAGATGGCCCGGGCGGACAACCAAAAACTCAATTTGCGCGTACCGGTTCATCCAATTGCTGGGCCAGAAGCGCTTCAAAGGCTTCCAGCCGCGGAGCAATCGCTTCCGTCGCGGGGAAGTCCGCAGCGATGGCATCGGGGGTCTTCAAGCCGTTTCCAGTGATGCAGACCACGGTGGTTTCATCAGGGCGAATGCGTCCCTGCCGAATGAGCTCGGCGGTCACGCCCGCCGTGACGCCGCCGGCGGTTTCCGCAAAGATGCCTTCGGTTTGGGCCAAGAGCTTGATGGAATCGATGATTTCGGGATCGGAAATGGCTTCCGCCCAGCCACCGGATTCGCTGATCAGGCGCCGAGCATACAGGCCATCGGCCGGGTTGCCGATGGCCAGCGAGCGCGCAATGGTATTCGGTTTCTGTGGTTCGATGCGAGTAAGGCCGCGCTTGACCGCGTCTGCAATCGGAGAACACCCAGTGGCCTGCGCGCCGAAGAATTTGACCTGCTTGGGTTCGACCCAGCCGAGGTGCGCAAGTTCGCAGAAGGCTTTGGCGATTTTTCCAATGAGAGAGCCTCCGGCCATGGGCACAACGACGTTGTCCGGCAGTTCCCAACCGAGTTGCTCGGCAATTTCGAACCCGTGGGTCTTCGAGCCTTCCGCGTAATAGGGCCGCAAATTGACGTTTACAAGTCCCCAATGGAAACGATCCGCAATCTGCGCGCACAGCCGGTTCACATGGTCGTAGTTCCCGTCAATGCGGATAATCCGCGCGCCGTACACAGCGGTGTTGAGAATCTTCGCTGGCTCCAAATCCGCGGGAATAAAGACCGTGGTGTCAAAGCCTTGCTGGGCGCCTTGCGCGGCAAGCGCATTTGCGAGGTTTCCCGTAGACGAGCAGCCCACGGTCTTGAACCCGAAGCGCCGCGCGGCTGCCAGGGCCGTACCTACCACGCGGTCCTTAAACGAGAGAGTGGGGAAACACACGGCGTCATTTTTGAAGTAGAGACTCTTCAGGCCCCATTCCGCGCCAAGCTTTCTGGACTTCACCAAGGGGGTACCGCCAATCGCCAGAGCAGGCGTATAGCCTTCCGGCAGAGGCAGCAGTTCGGCGTAACGCCACATGTTAAACGCGCGGTACGAAAGCGCTTCGCGCTTGACTGTGCGGCGCAGCGCTTCGTAGTCGTAACTCACCTCCAGCGGGGAAAAGCACTCCTCACAGAAGGACCGCGGGGCATTGGCATATTTTTTGCCGCATTCCCTGCATCGTAAGAAATATACTTCCTTCATAAGTCACCTCGCGCTAGGTTCGTCCCAGGCCTCCCGCCTAGGGTACGGGCCTATGTGTGAAATGACGTGACAATTGACTAAGGGCAGCGCGGAGGGGAAAACGAAAAACCCTCCGTGCCAAAGTGCTTGGAGGGTCTCAGAAGAACTAAGTCTGTGAACTCTACCAGCTCTTTAGCAGTTTTTTACGTGGAGCAAGTCGCCCTAAATCGCCACGTGATGCCGCGCAAACGGCAAAGCTATTTATGCTGGAAATTGAAGTAATAGTCAAGTCAAAAGTTAGGGTCCCGGCTTGCAACAGTTTGCGGACTCCTTGCGTCAAACCATAAGGAGCAAGAACGCATCAAGTGAGACCCGTCCGGATGGCCAGTTAACGTCGAGGCGCATCATCGAAGGGGAGAAACCCCCGCTCAAGTGGGGTGTTATACTTTCCGCAAGTGGACTGGGCCACGGCTATAGATAGGAGCAAGAGAGATGGACCGAGTAAGAAACATGGTGGATTGGACGCGGCGCCGGAAAGTCATCGCGACTGTATCGATTGTGGCAACTCTCGTTATCGGCATTATCATCGGGACTGTAGTTTCCGGCAGGGTTTCGGCAATGAGAGGTCTTTCGTTCGCAGGCACGGACGCAGCGCCTCTCGCGCTGCCGGATCCCATTCCGTCCTCGAATTCTTTTTCAGCGATCGTGAATCGGGTGGAGCCGACGGTCGTGAACATCGCGACCACGCAGGTAATCGACCGCAAATCCAGGAAGCGTCACTCCTCTCCGCTGGACCCAGATGATCCCAGTGAAGACTTTTTCTTCCACTTCTTTGATGGCCAGCCGGGGGGACAAACCCAGCCTCAAGCTGAGCGCAGCCTCGGTTCGGGCGTTATTTTGGACAAGGCCGGTTACATCTTGACCAATAATCACGTCATTGAACAGGCCAGCAAGATTCAAGTGCAGCTCGACGGCGATCCCACCAAATATACCGCGAAGGTCATTGGCAGCGATGAGGACACCGACCTTGCCGTCATCAAAATTGACGCCGGCAAGGAACTGCCTTTCGCCAAGCTTGGGAATTCGGACGGCGTGCGGGTGGGCGATTGGGTTCTGGCAATCGGCAGCCCCTTTGGCCTCAACGCCACTGTCACCGCAGGCATCATCAGCGCCAAGGATCGCGGCGGCATGGGCCGCCAGTTCCAGCGCTTCCTGCAGACCGACGCGGCCATCAATCCGGGTAATTCCGGCGGGCCGCTGGTGGATATGGCCGGACAAGTCATCGGCATCAACACGGCGATCCTGACCGGTGGACGCGGGTATGAAGGCGTGGGCTTCGCCATGCCCTCCAGCACGGCCATCGGTGTCTATGACCAGATCGTTAAGTCGGGCCGTGTCACGCGCGGCTCCATCGGCGTGAGCTTCCAGGAAGATCTTGGTACCAACCAAATTACTTTGAAGTCTCTCGGTGCGCCGCACGGCGTTGTGATCGAAGCCGTGGAACCCGGCAGCCCGGCGGAAAAGGCCGGACTCAAGGGTGGCGACGTGATCAGCGCGATCAATGGCGCGCCCATAAAGACCGGCAATGACCTGGTCAATCCGATTGCTTCCTCTGCTATTGGCAGCAGGGTAAAGATCACCTACTATCGCGACAAACAGCAGCATGAAACCACGGCGACCGTGGAAGACCGCACGCACGTCTTCCCGAACACCGCCGGGCGCGTCAACAGCACGCCTGACGATTCCGCACCTGCAGAATTCGGCCTGCGCGTCGAAAGCCTCACTCCGGAAAGGGCGCAGCGCGTCGGTGTGGAAGGGCAAAAGGGCGTGTTTGTCAGCGAAGTCGAGCCCACCAGTTTTGCGGATGACGTGGGCTTTACCCCCGGCGATATCATCTCCGAAGTCAACGGCCAGTCGGTCACGACGGTGGAGGAGTACCACAGGGCCGTCGGCAAGCTCAAGCCAGGAGAAAACGTTGTGTTCAAGGTTCTGCGGCGCAGCCCCACGGACCGTGTCATGACCGTATTTCTCCCGGGCGTGGTTCCGGCGGACAGCAAGTAGCCAGACACATTTCCATTACCATGCGCCACCTGCTCTGCAAAAGAAACCTTGGCGGACTGATTCTCGCGGCACTGGCGGCGGGGACATTCAGTGTTCCCGCCGTCGCCGCGCAGAGTAATGTGGCGCAATCGAAGAAACCGGCGCACAAGAGTTCCGGCGCGGCCGCGACACGCTCGACCAAGAGCGCGGCGACGATGAAATCCGCAAAGTCCAGCAGCAGAACTTCTAGCAGGAGAAAAAGCAAGAAAGCAAAAGGGCAGGCGGCGCCCACACCCGAACGTATCAGCGAAATTCAGGAAGCGCTCGCAAAGAAGGGAGTGTTCGCCGGAACGCCCACGGGCAAATGGGACGATTCCACGGTCGAGGCGATGCAGGAATTTCAGTCTTCCAACGGATTGAATCCCACGGGCAAGCTCGATGCGCCAACCCTTCAAAAACTCGGCCTCGGTTCGGAGACGGCGGGCCTCGCCGCTCCTACCCCGCCTCCCAACAGCCTGAATCGCTTGCGTAGCGGGTCCTCTTCGCCAGCGGATCCCAGCAATTGATCGCCACAAAGCTACGAACTATGGAGTGTCGCAGATTATAGTGATGCCTTCGGAGCATCGGGAAGACACCCAACGAGAGTAGTTTGTCATTCCGAGCCCGCCGCGGCGGGCGAGGAATCTGCTGGATCTCGCCCGCAGGCAAAAGCAGATCCCTCAGGCCTAAAGGCCTGAGCTACAACTCGGGATGACAATGCGCGTTTAGTCACCATATTCCGCGAAGGTCAGCAAATCTCTCTTAGCGCGGGCATGCGGCCATTTTGCAGTGCCCGAAAAGTGAATCGTAACCAGGAAGCCGTTGGTGCCGCTGTAGTCGAATTTCTGGCCCTGTCCTTCATAAGCTTCGTGTTTTGACTTCCACATGCGGAAGCCGTCGTTCGATTGGGCGTTCCAGTAGCGCAGATTCTTCATGACGACTTCGTCGCCGGGGTTGTCGCCCTGGACGCGCTCGAGGACTACTTCCGCCTTGCCATCGTCGCGTCTGGCCTTAGCCACACCGTTTTTCGTATCGATGTCCCAGGAAAAAGGCGCCGTGTCCGTTTTCAGCCAGGTCCATTTGAAAGGATAGAGTTGCGCGATGATGTCGTCCAAAGCCGCCTTCTGAGCGGGGGAAACACTGGTGTCGTAAGTCACGACGGCCCAGGAGTCCTTCCCGGTGCTCCAATCGGAGCCTAGGTCATTCGAAAACCATACCTTGGCGCCGTCGAGCTTCACGTCCTTGTAATGCCCCTTATCGACCTTGAAGACCAGGTTGGCGCGGCAGAAGTGCGCGTGCTCATGGGCAGTGGAATGGGTATTGAAGTAGCAGGGACAGAACATGTCGCAGCTGCAGGCTTCGATATAGGTTGCGGTGATTTCAAAATCGTTGTTTGCGGGCGATGGAGAGGCACTTCTAACTGCAAGAACCAGCAATCCAAAGGAAAGTACGGACAAAACCATTGCCAATAAACGGGAGCGAGCGTTCATAGGTTTCTCCTGAAGGAAATTGTGAGCCCACCAGGGCAAGGGACGGATTCTACTCTTGAAAAAGGCGGGTGACAACAATTTTTTCCGCTTGGGAGAGCCTACTCACATCGTATCCCCCTCGCGAGGTTGAAGTGTTTGAGTGAAATGAGGTGGCGGGAGTTAGCTGCCCGGCTGGGGGGAGAGCCGGGCAGCAC